>Ga0209480_10000048_pt1 | contig 137631 bp, 106 predicted proteins | sample JI61114C2DNA_FD_187501 | JGI IMG/M metagenome (GOLD analysis project Ga0209480, IMG submission 187501) | Wastewater effluent complex algal communities from Wisconsin, to seasonally profile nutrient transformation and Carbon sequestration -... | ecosystem: Engineered > WWTP > Effluent > Algae...
AGCCGAGTGCAAGCGGGCATCGAAGAGTTAGACCTGTTTCTCAGCGACTTGATGCGTCAAGGCATAGGCACTGTAAAAAAGCAGCCCTTTGCTTTCTGGAAGAGCCGAGCCGCCCGACTAGTAGACGCCCAAGCACCAGGCCTGGCCAGGCTCGTCAGCGAATGCGCTGAAATCATTGCCCGCAGCAGCGAGTGGGAAGATGCGCTAATCGACAAACTGGCCACTATCAATCTCATTTGCCGTGCCTTCCTCAAGCTTGATGAGCTATCCCCCGAGCTAAAAGCCGATGTGCTCACCGCCATTGGTTTCAACCAGAGCCAAGAAGAACTTCTTAGTGGTGCCGGTCAATGCCTTGAAGATCACTGGCTAGTAGTAGGCCAATATAGCTACACTCAAGATCGACTGCGAGTGCAAAGAAATTGGCTCTGGGGCAAAAGCAGCGGTCAATCAGCACTAATACTAGGCTTTGCCCATGGCACCGCTCCTTTCGATACCATGCTTATACCTGGCTTGTTTTATAAAGGAGAGCTAGTTTTCTATCAAGGCTCCCTGCCGCAGCGCGCCCTGATCAAATCAAAGAATAGCGAGCCTGCCATTGCCCCCTATGTCACCGGCTTAACTTCAGTGGCCGCAGCCCTAAGTAGCTATGCCAGCGATTTAGCCAAAACACCGTGGCTAGATACGGTGCCTTTTCTTATGCAAGAAGTGATACCACTAAGAACCCCAGAGGGGAAATGGTGGCTTGTGGACAAAGAGAAAAACGGCCTCCCTTTGATTGTCAAAGACGACACTGGCTGGCAGCTGCTTAGCTACTCAGGCGGCCTAGCGCTCTCGCTCTTTGGTGAATGGGATGGCACCACACTTAAGCCACTAGCAGCCATGAAAGATGGCAATTACCTTAGACTGCAAACGGTGGAGGTCTAATGGCTACACAAGTAAAGAAAAGCCCATTTTATGAGCTGACCGAAACAGCCATTCTGGGTACTGACAGAAAGCCTTTGAACCGCATTATTGCCTCTGGCGATCTCGGTCAAACCATTGCCGATCTCTCCTTGAAAGAAGGCCTAGAGCAAAGTCAGTCGCCGGAACGCGTATTACTTGATCAGCTCACCACTCTGAGCATTGCCCGCAAAGCTGGCAGCCATGCTCATATTTTTGAAAATACAATTGCTGTCTGCCCAGACGAAAAAAAGCAAAAAGTGAGCGAACGCTCTCTGGCTCTGTTAGTGCAGATACTGGCGCTAGAAACCAGAGGTAGCGAATTAAGGCCTTCAAAAATGATTGCTGACTGGCTTATTTTTTGTGCTGAAGCCAACCAGAGGGTTCCTGACGAATTCGTGCCAAGACTACTTGGACTAGGCAAAAAACTCGGCGACTTGCACCTACTAATAGAGCAGTGCTGCGGCGAACATTTTGCTTGGCTCATCGCTCTCAATCAAGAATGGAATACTGCCTACAAGAAATCGACCCAAGAGCAGTCTGCAGAAGCAGATAGAAGACAAGCTCTAGTCAATATTTTTGAAACCGCACTACAAAAAGAGCGCTATAGCGCTCTCTGCCAGCTGCGCGCCATTGCCCCCCAAGAAGCACTGGCAGCCTTAAGCTCGGCCTTTGAAAAAGAGTCATTCGACAGCAAAATTCTCTTTCTCAAGGCCTTAAACTCAGCTCTCAGTTTAAGTGACGAGCCTTTCCTTGAAGAAGTAGCGCTGACAGACAGGCGCAAAGAAGTGCGCACGCAGGCAGCTGCGCTGTTATGCCTAATTACTGAATCACGCTTTCAACAACGAATGATTGCAAGAGCCGAGCAATATCTTTCTTACAACAGCAATAACAAACAATTTGTGGTCAGCCTGCCGGACAAAATCGACGACAGTATGAGCCGCGACGGCATCATTGAAAACCTGTCACTTGATTCACGCCTCGGACAAAAGGCCACCTGGCTCTGTCAAATTCTCAGCCTGGTACCAACTTCTCACTGGCAAAAGCGCTTCAAACTAAGCGCGGTAGAAATACTAAAAACTGCTACCAGCAGCAGTGAATGGTCACTAGCGCTGACTCTCGCCTTAATCAATTCAGCAGCAAAATTTGGCGAGGTGGAGATTCAGAAAGCCATTTTAGAATGCAGCGAGATTCATCTGACTGACTCACAATCAGGTTTACTGTTGTTAAAAGCTCTACCCCACACACTACTAGAAAACCTCATTCTACAAAAGCTTCCCAGCTGGTCGCAGAAGAGCGAGCAGGCACCGAGACTTGACTTGTGGTACTACCTGGAGCAAGTTGATTTCAATTGGAGCGAAAACTTCACCCGCGAAATCATGAAATTTATCATCAAAGAATGTCGCGAGAAAGTGCCAGTATTCGGTCACACTTTCTACAGCAATGCCAGCATTTTCGCGCTGCGCATGCATATCTCGGCTGGCGAACTAATTGAACAAATAGCCATAAACTCTGAAATGACTGATGTCTATCGACGCAATGCCTTAGAGCGCATGAGCGAAACTGTCAAACTGCGCTATGAAATTTTCCAATCTTTCAAGTCATCCAACGAAACTAGTACCATCAGCAAGGGGAACAAGCAATGACCGAACTACTGGCTCAAGTACTGCGCGAACATGCCGAGCAGCAATACGCCAGCGAACTGACTGAACTGGCAGCCGTAGACAAAAGGCAGCGGCCCCCAAGCTGGAAGCTTTCACCATGGGCAGTGATGCAATACCTCATGGGTGGAAAACTTGAGAATGGCTTTGAAATTACACCAAAATATGTCGGCAACAAACGCATAATCGAAATTGCCATCGCCACCCTCACCACCGACCGCGCCCTATTGCTTCTGGGTGTGCCTGGCACAGCCAAGACATGGGTATCGGAACATCTAGCTGCTGCCATTAGCGGCGACTCTACCCTACTGGTGCAAGGCACAGCCGGTATGCCCGAAGAATCAATTCGCTATGGCTGGAACTACGCCAGACTAATTGCCGACGGCCCGTCTTTTAATGCCTTAGTGGCCAGCCCTGTAATGCAAGCTATGCGCCACGGCAAAATTGCCAGAATTGAAGAATTAACACGCATCCCAGCTGATGTGCAAGATTCATTGATCACCATTCTCTCCGAAAAAACCTTGCCTATCCCCGAACTCGGCGACGAAGTGCAAGCAATTAAAGGCTTCAATGTCATTGCCACAGCCAACGACAGAGACAAAGGTGTAAACGACCTATCTTCAGCTCTTAAACGACGCTTTAATACTGTCGTGCTGCCAGTTCCCGCCACTATCGAAGAAGAAGTAGACATTGTCGCTCGGCGCACAGAGGCATTAGGTAGAGCCCTGGAACTACCAGCAGAACCACCAGCTTTAGAAGAAATTAGACGGGTGGTAACAATTTTCAGAGAACTGCGCAGTGGTATTACAGCAGACGGCAAGAACAAGCTGAAGAGCCCAAGTGGCACTCTAAGCACCGCTGAGGCCATTTCGGTAATCAATAGCGGTCTAGCTTTAGCTGGACACTTTGGCGATGGCACCATCAAAGCAGAAGATCTAGCAGCAGGAATAGTGGGAGCAGTAGTTAAAGACCCAGTGCAAGATGCGGTGGTCTTCCGTGAGTATCTAGAAACTGTAGTGAAAGAACGAGAGGGTTGGAAAGATTTCTATCGCGCCCTGCGCAATATTTCCTAATAACTTCACTTAAGTCGTGATTGGTATCTTCAAAATGAGCGAGACGAAAATCTTCGGTATAAGGCATCATGGCCCGGGCTCTGCCCATAGCCTGATGTCAGCGTTGAAAGAATTTCAGCCCGACTGTGTTTTGATTGAAGGTCCGCCAGAAGGCAACAGCCTCGTGCCTCTAGTGACCGAGGCTGGCATGGTACCACCGGTGGCACTGTTGGTTTATGCCCAGGATAATCCACGCCAGGCCTGTTACTATCCTTTCGCTGAATTTTCACCCGAATGGCAGGCCATGAAATATGCCGTGGACAGCGGCATTAGCTGTCGCTTTATCGACCTGCCCCAAAGCCATTGGCTGGCGCTGAACGAAGCCAAACTAAAGAAACATACCGCTATTGGCACTCTCACCCCTGTGGCTGAACACAACTTCGAACAGCGCCCAGGAGAACCCTTTGAAAATCCAGATATAGATCTCAAATTTGAAGTTAGACCAGCTCTAGAAGCTATTGCATCTGCTGACCCAACTGAAGCAGGGTCAACAAGCAAAGAAGACTCAGCGAGCAAAGAAGACTCAGCAAGCAATAAACACAAAGCAGACATAGAAGAGCTAAGAGAAGAACAAGAGCTAGCAAGACTGGCTAAAGAAAAAGCGGCCTACAACGAGAAAATCAAGCGCGATCCAATTGGCTGCCTAGCTGAAATTGCTGGATTTAGCGACGGTGAACGCTGGTGGGAACAGATTGTCGAGCAACGCTCACAAAAACTAGACAATCTAGATCATGATGGAAGAGCGTCTACATATCTAGTATTTGAAGCAATCAGCGAAGCCATGCAAGTACTTCGACTCGAGCTGGCTAAAGATGACCCGTCCGCTCGAGAAAAGACCGCCAAGCTAGAAATATCAGACGATGGCAGTGAGCGCATCATCTATGACGAAGACGACTTAATTGAGCCAATGCGCGAAGCTCATATGCGCCAATGCTTGCGCTCAGCCAGCAAAGAATTCAGCCGCATAGCAGTGGTTTGCGGTGCCTGGCACGCCCCGGCCCTTAGCCATCTGCCAGCAGCGAAAGAAGACACAGCCTTACTCAAAGGCCTACCAAAGCAAAAAGTTGATGCCACCTGGATTCCCTGGACCCACGGCAGACTTTCATTTTCTAGCGGTTATGGGGCCGGCGTCGAGTCACCGGGATGGTATCACCACATTTTCACTAACCGAGAAAACCCCGTTTTAACATGGCTGGTCAAAGTCGCACAACTACTACGAGCAGAAGATCTTGATGCTTCCTCGGCCCAAGTAATTGATACACTGCGGCTTGTTGAAGCAGTGTCGTCAATGCGCGAACTAGCACACCCCAGCCTTGACGAACTTAACGATGCCATCATCACAGTGCTCTGCTCTGGCAATAACATTCCCCTCGGCTTAATTCGCAAAAAGCTCATTGTCGGTGAGACTCTCGGTCAAGTGCCAGAAAATACTCCCGGTACTCCCCTTGAGCGCGATCTAGCAAAGCTGCAAAGTAAGCTGCGCATGAAACCAGAAGCGACCTCAAAAGTGCTTGAACTAGATTTGCGCAGGCCCCTTGATTTAAGCCGCAGTGAACTACTCAACCGCCTGCTCATCCTCAATATTGATTGGGCAGAGAAGCAATATATTCGCGGTAAGAGCGGCACTTTCCATGAAAACTGGGATCTTGAGTGGTATCCAGAGCTAAGTATTCGCTTAATCGAAGCTGGCATCTGGGGGCGCACCATCGAGCAAGCAGCAGCAGCAAAAGCAGCAGATGTAGCTAGTAAGAATAATAGCCTAGCCACCCTGGTTGATTTGCTTGAAAAGATTCTAGAAGCAGATTTGCCCGATGCCTTAAAAATGGTAATGGACCGCATCAACAGCGAGGCCGCTGTAGCTGGCGATGTCAACGAGCTAATGAAAAGCATCCCCACATTGGCTCGCGTGGTGCGTTACGGCAATGTACGCGGTACCGATGTCGAGGCTGTCAAATCAATAATAGACGCCTTAGTGACGCGCATTGTCATTGGTCTACCATCTGCCTGCCAGTCACTTGATGATGAGGCAGCAGATTCAATGCAAGGTTTAATCAATGAAGTCAATGCCGCCCTGCTGTTATTGAGCAGACAAGACCACCTAAGCTCATACAGAGAGCTCCTGTATAAATTAGCAAATAACGAAAACTTACATGGTCACGTGGCAGGCAAGGCCACAAGGTTATTGTTTGAAAGTCGCACCCTCGACGATCAAGCCGCTGCTCGCATGATGCAATGGGCACTATCGCGAGCGTCAGAGCCGCTTTACTCGGGCAAATGGCTAGAAGGTTTTCTCAGCGGCAGCGCCCTAGTTTTAATTCACGACAGCCGCCTCTGGCAATTACTTGACAGCTGGTTACTCAACTTAGATGCCGACGCCTTCAAAGAATTGCTACCACTTTTGCGACGGACATTCTCCACCTTCACCAGCCCCGAGCGCCGCCAAATTGGCGAAAGAGTGCGAGAAACCCAAGCTATTGAAGGTGACATATTTAGCAGCGATGAAGAAGAAGACCTCAATCTTGAGCGCATTCGACCACCACTAAATATGGTGCGCTTTTTGCTCGGCCTCTCACCACTGTCTGAAAATTCGCTAAATTCTGCTAGTACACAGACCGAGGCAAATGCAGGTGAGAGCCCATGAGCACAGGCCAAGATGAACTGGAAGAGCGGCTAAGAAGATGGCGTCTGCTATTGGGCAGCCAGGACAAAGAAGGTCTTAAGCACAGCTTAGAGGGCGAAGATGCTGCTATTGATGCCAGCCTTTCTTCTCTATATAACCCCAGAGAAGACGATGGTGGCCAACGCGGTGCCGACCTCGGCAGCTCGAGCCCCAATGTGGCGCGCTGGCTTGGAGATATACGAAAGTATTTTCCTGCCTCGGTAGTAACTATTATGCAAAAGGACGCTCTAGAAAAACTCAACCTTAAGCGCATGCTTTTAGAGCCTGAGTTGCTTTCTTCAATGGTACCCGATGTCAATTTAGTAGCCACCCTAGTAGCTCTCGGCTCTGCTATGCCCAACAAGACAAAAGATACAGCCCGCATGGTCGTGCGCCAGGTTGTCGATAAATTGATGGAAAAATTAGCTAGCCCAACCAGACAAGCAATTGTTGGTGCCACAAATAGAGCGACAAAAAATTATCGCCCGCGCCACCATGAAATAAACTGGGCCAGGACAATTCAAATCAACCTCAAGCACTATCAACCACGCTTGAAGACGATAATTCCACAACGAATTGTAGGCTACGGTCGCAAACGCTCCAGCCTTAAGGACATAATTTTATTGGTAGACCAAAGTGGCTCCATGGCCACCTCTGTGGTTTACTCAAGTATCTTCGGGGCGGTACTTGCCTCAGTACCAGCGGTTTCAACACAACTTGTGGTGTTCGACACTGCCATAGTTGACCTGACTGAAAAATTGGCAGATCCAGTGGAAGTTATTTTTGGCACACAGCTTGGTGGCGGCACCGACATTAATAGAGCCGTAGCCTATGCCCAAACACTGGTTAAGAGACCAACCGATACCATTTTGGTGCTTATCAGCGACCTCTTTGAAGGGGGCAACAATCAAGAGATGCTCAAACGCATCTATGCCTTAGTCAACTCTGGCGTGACAGTGGTGGCACTGTTAGCATTGACCGATCAGGGAGCACCGGCCTTCGACCACCGCAATGCCGGCCATTTTAGCGAAATGGGAGTACCGGCGTTTGCTTGCACCCCGGATCAATTTCCTCACCTAATGGCGGTGGCAATCAATAAGGGTGACCTGGCTTCTTGGGCTGCCGCCCAGGGTATTGTCACTACGCGAGCAGAGAAGAGCGATATTTAGACAGACCACGCTAGAGAAAAACTAAGGACGAATATACGTTCCCACAGTCTCTCCGTGAGCAAGAATATGACCAGCTATGGCCTTTTCAAATGCTACTTTGTCTAAGCCCGGCTTCTCGTTAAGCATTTTGTCTAAAGCAAAGACACGGAAAAAATAGTGGTGCACTTTGCCCTTGGGCGGTGATGGACCATTATAGCCAGTCTTACCAAAGTCATTCTTACCCTGACTAGCATTGGCTGCGACAGCTGTTTTCGCCGTTCCTTCCTTTAGTTCTGTCGTTTTGGCATCAAGTCCATAGAGCACCCAGTGCCACCAATCACCCCGAGGAGCGTCAGTATCAACCACACAAACAGCGATACTCTTGGTCTGTGGAGGAACAGCTGACCAGCTCAATGACGGCGCAATATCTTCACCATCTGCGGTGTACTTGGTTGGTATAGCAGCACCACTGACAAAGGCAGTAGTTGTCACTTTTAAGTTTTCCAAATGCACTTCCTTTGCCCCGGTCGGCTCAGTATGACTATTGCCAGCATTGACTGGCAACATACAGCCGAAAGTAGAAAAAGCCACTACCGAAACTAGAGATGAAACATTGAGTAGCAACAATCTAGAACTAGACACAGCTAATTAACCTCAGCAATACTTGATGCTCTCACTTCGCCGCGCTTAATAATGCCCACCACTTTTACAACATGAGCCTTATCGCGAGCCGATGCTTTCATAACTTTCTTGGCTATGGCCGAGCTGGCATTGTCAAGGTCAAGCCATTGTCCCTGACTGTACACTGAAAAACCAGCTTCACAGCAGGAGGGCTCAAGGGAGCAAGCTTTAGTGTGCTCCTTAACGCTCTTCATGGCGTCTTTGTTATCACCCTTAATGGCCGCGGCGCAGGAGCGGTCGACTAAATATCCTGTCCAAGTTTGTGAACCTTCAGGAGCAGCGTTGCTCTTTGCAGCAGGTTTAGAAGCTGCAGCGACTGACTTAGCGGCAGGCTTATCGGCAACTTTTGCAACAGGCTTAGAAACAGGCTTAGCAACAATAGGCTCGGAAGCCAAAGCAGGCAGAGCTGTTAAGAGAAATAGGGCCAAGAGAGAAACGGTTATTTGTTTTGGTAACATGATCCACGTGATTGCTAACTGAAGTATTACTGATTGCACTGCTGAACATATGCTAGAAAACATGTTAGCAAATCTGCTCCTGTTCTAGCCTCAATTCCTTATCCTATTCTTATTCCTGTTGATAACGAAATGCCAATGACCATTGAAGAGCTAGCAGAGAACTTAATCAAAATAACAGCCCGTCTGCCAGAGAATCAGGCCGACCAGGTGCGACAGTTTATCTCTTGCAGCCGCACAAAAACCCTAGGCTTAGTGGCTCAAGCAGCTAACAATAATAACGAGGCCCAATCTAGCAATAAAGAAGGTGTAATTGGCGGACAGCCCCTCTTACCTTCTTATTTTAAATGGCCAGAGGATCGCTACGGCCAATCGATGTTGTTCCTAGCCCAATTCGATCTAGCGCAACTCCCATCGGTGCGAGAGGACGCCCCTAAAAGCGGCCTGCTTACGCTCTTTCGCTCAGCGGCGGCAACAAGCCTAAATAGCAAAGACCGCAAAGGTTTTCACATTCACCTTGTACCGGAGAGCGATCGCAAAAACCTTGCCCCCACAGAACAACCAGAGGGTCTCGAGCTACCAGCTTTCAGCTTTAAAAGTGGTCTGACCTATACCGTAGCTTGCGACCTGGAAGGGCTCAAGAAAATAGTCGACATACCCTTTGATATGCAAGCCGATATTGAGAAATGGATTAGTTCTTTTAACTCACTTTCAAAATGTCAAAGCCAAATGTTTGGTACCAATATTAGTGGCTTCAATCAGCTGCAAGAAACTTGCGCTTTTGCTTTTAACGGCATCTCATACAATTCAGCTCGGGCCGCTGACAGCCACTATAGCCACTTGGTCAAAGACGCCGCAGACTGGCTCTTACTCGCTCGCATCAATGAAAGAGAACTATTTGGCGAAAATCACCCGGTACAAGAGACGGTGGTGCTGATCAGGCAGGAAGATTTGCAAGACGGTCACTTCGACCGAGCCTGGATGGTCGTGCGCCCCAAGCTGTAATTGAAATTTTCAAGTATGAACAGTGGATGAAAGCCACTCAAGAATGTGATGAATTGAACTTTTCACTTGGCCCTTTAGTGTCGCTGGAGCAGCCTTGCCTTCTAGGCTAGCCAAATAGTTACCAGTGCTCTTGTGATCAAAGGCACGACGCAAGAATAGCTTAGGATCATTAATACCTTCCATGCCTACTGGTGTCTGACTGCGATCAAGACTGACCACAAGCTTAGACGACTTGATTGGCACCGATGAACCGGGCCAAACGGCATCAGGTGTTAAAGCCTTACCGTCCAAAGCAAGAGGTTCAACAACAATTTGCCTAGTGGCAGGCTGATACTGACTGCGAAGCATCAATTCAGAAAGGCGGCTATCACGAGTAGGCATGAGCACTCTAGTGATTTTAGAGTGGAAGAAATCAGAAGTGCCATCAATGCGCTTGTCGAGGGGAAAAAGCTTCTCCACGTTGCCAGCAGCGGCCTTGCTGTCGGCAATTTCATAGTACTGCCGATTGTGCACTACTGGTGCCACTTCCGAGCGACCAGCAAATTTCGCAGTCTCAACTAAGGAACTAACGCTTTCTGCAGGTGTCAAAATAGTGACATCATGATTGCTGCGATCGCCTTGCTTAAGAACGCCAACAAGACGTCCTTCAGAGTCAATAATTGGGCCGCCAGAATTGCCATTCTCGGCATGCAGTTTAATGCGCATATTCAATGGGTCAACACGCACAGCACTTAGTGTTTCTCCTGGAGACAAAAATGGCTTTTGCCAGCCGTTAGGAAAACCAACGCTAAAGAGTGGCTCACCAGCGGCATTATTCTTGATCACACCAGAGCCTTCCACTGCCACTGGCGAAAATCTCGAAGCTGCCGCTGGATTCTTTAACTGAATCAGAGCCAAATCATGTATGGGCAAAGACTTAATTACTTCGGCCTGGTGCGCCCGACCAAAGCGATCAAAGATGGTCAAATCGAGGGCATTATCAACCACATGGTGATTTGTCACCATGCGACCATCGTTGCCCACCGAAAATGCGGTGCCAAAGCGACCAACCATGCCACCATCTTCTTGAGCAAGCACCTCTACCCGACCAACCTTACCGCTCATGCTAGAGTAGAGTTTGCCTAAGTCACCAAACTTAGCGACCGTGACTTTCGAGCTAAGCGAAGCCTCTTCACCGACCTGCAAGAGTGGAATTTCAATTTTGGCTGCGGCCTGCTTGACGAAATAAGAACGAGTACCGATGGCCCCAGCACTGCCTGCCGCGCCCATCAAAGCCGTATCAAAGAGAAAAGCACCTGCTGAATTACTCACCACTGCCTTGTTTTGCCAGTGTTGAGCTTCGGATTGCCAGCTCGAATTAGCGGCAGAAGCTACGTCAGCGCCATGCTTGGCCACTTCTAGACCAAAGGAAACGCCACCGGCAAGGCCGACGCTCTTTGCGGCCAGACCTATCATTCCTGGTTTATGAGTCACAACTGCCAGGCCAACGCCTAGGGCAGCCGCACCAGCGACCTTCAAACTTGTTTCGCCGGGGTTCTCAACTGCTCTTTTGGCCTCGGCGACAAAACCGGAACCCACAGAGCCTAGTAAATCGGCTTCCCGCAGAATCTTCGCGCCGGTCGATTCATTGGAGATTTGGGCTGGTTCTGCACTAGCTTCAAGGGGCATTAAGAAATCTCATACATGTAGTAAAGAGATCTATATGTTAAGGCCGCCCCTCGACCATGTCAGTGGGGAAATTACGAAGCTGAACCTAAAGAAAGAACGGCGTTTACAAGAGGCTATTTAAAACTGCCTAAATATAACTCGCCGATTGCGCGCCCGATTGGCTTCGTTGGTATTGGGCTTCTCCGGCCTGGTGAAGCCAAATCCTACAGCCTTGAGGCGCTCAGGTGAAATACCGCAACTTTCTATCAGATAGCGCTTCACCGACTCAGCCCGTCGCTGTGACAAGCTCATGTTGTAGTTATAGCTGCCAATAGTGCAGGTATGGCCCTCCACCTGCAACTTCAACTTCGGCTCTTTAGCAATGTAATGGCTCAGAGAGCGCAGAATAGCTTTAGAAGAATCGCGCAATTTAGCCGAGTCAAAGTCAAACAAAATCAGGTAAGAAGTTGCCACACCGCCATCTTTGAGCTGGTCGAAGATATTGCGGGCTTCTTTGGTAGCATCACTTTCGCCATAGGCATGGGCCAAGGAAGTCACCCAGCGAAACGGGGCATTGCCTTGAACCATAAGGGGAAAGCGAGGATTGTCTAAAATCCAATAGGTCCAGCCGTTATCGCAGACAGCCTTAATACAGCGCACCGGCACATCTTTGCCTTCCACGCGCATACTAATTGTCTCTTCCCCACTGCCAGTAATGTAATGGGGCATGGGCACTGTCTCTTGATGGAGGACCATGACACTTTCAGGGCCATCCAATGAAAACTCAGAGCGTTTGCCGAGTTTCAGGTCTCTAAAGAGATCATCCGAAATACGCAAAGCATTGTTATAACCAACCAGGGTGGTAGTTTCGTGCTTGGGATAGAACAAACTGACTTTGCGCGAATGATGAATATCGCCGGGCTCAACTCGCCGGGAACCCGATGCATCGGCAGGATTGCTCATCTGCCACTCGTATATATATCCATCCCGGCCTGACTCTTCGATGCGGGCCATGAAATCATAATTGCCGACCAGCTTCCACTGGGTATCAAGACCGTCAAAAATGTGAAATGTCACTTCTAACCCTGGAGCAAACACCACCTGAGTGGTGGGGTCGGTGATCTCACGGGCCGCTGGCGCCTTGGCTTGGCGCTTTACAGGATCAGCGATTATGGTCTTCTTCGGGCCATAAGAGGCCGCCATGGCTGTCGGAGGCACTGTCAAGGAAAGTAAATGTAGTAAGAGAGCTGCAAAAGCAGATATATAGGCGAAATTTGACATCTCTGCATTGTCGCAAAACTTGCCTGAGCAAATCTAGGTAATGCCGCTAATGAGACAAAGAGCAACGACGATGATTAAAGAAAACTAGAGAATTGGCAGTTAAGCCCTGGAGTTCAATAGGCTGACATTAGAGGCACGCTGAAAAACGGGCCAAATTGTTTTTTAAGGGTCACAAAACGGAGTTAGAGAAATGGGCAAGGCAGTAGGAATCGACTTAGGCACCACCAACTCTGTAGTAGCGGTAATGGAAGGCGGACAGCCAACCGTAATTGCCAATACTGAAGGAGCACGTACCACCCCGTCAGTTGTAGCCATGAGCAAAGGTGGCGAAAGACTAGTAGGTCAATTGGCGCGACGCCAGGCTGTGGTAAATCCACAGAATACAGTCTATTCAATCAAGCGCTTTATGGGCAGACACTACTCTGAGGTAGCTTCTGAACTACAAAACATTTCCTACAAAGTTAAAGAAGGTCCAGAAGGCGGCTGTAAAGTTGCCATGGGCGGCAAAGACTATAGTCCTGAAGAAATCTCAGCAATGATTCTGCGTAAGCTCAAAGAAGATGCTGAAAAATATTTAGGCGAAAAAGTAACTGGAGCAGTTATCACAGTTCCCGCCTACTTCAACGACTCGCAACGTCAGGCCACTAAGAACGCCGGACAAATCGCTGGACTCGAAGTACTGCGCATCATCAACGAACCCACAGCAGCTGCTCTCGCATATGGTTTAGACCGCAAGAAGAATGAAACCATTTTGGTCTTCGACCTTGGTGGTGGCACCTTCGACGTATCAGTTCTAGAAGTAGGAGATGGTCTTTTTGAAGTCAAATCTACTTCAGGCGACACTCACTTAGGTGGCGACGACTTTGACCATTGTGTTGTGGAATGGCTAGCCAATGAGTTCAAGCAAGCCGAAGGCATTGACCTGCGCAAAGATCCACAAGCACTGCAAAGATTGATGGAAGCTTCAGAGAAAGCCAAAATTGAGCTTTCTTCAGTAACAGAGACTAGCATCTCGCTACCATTCGTCACCGCTAACGAAACTGGTCCTAAGCACCTCGACATGAAGTTGACTCGGGCTCGCTTCAACGAACTAACAAGAGACCTAGTTGCTCGTTGTAAGAAACCAGTGGAACAGGCTTTAGCTGATGCAAAACTAACTTACGACAATATTGAAGAAGTTGTATTGGTAGGCGGTTCTACTCGTATACCTGCTGTCAAAGACCTGGTTAAGAGCTTAACTGGCGGAAAAGAACCAAACCAGAGCGTTAACCCAGATGAAGTCGTGGCAATTGGTGCGGCAGTTCAGGCTGGCGTTCTTGCTGGTGAAGTGAAAGAGATCGTATTGCTCGATGTCACACCACTCTCACTTGGTATTGAAACCATGGGTGGTGTCTTCACCAAACTGGTAGAAAAGAACACCACTATTCCTTGCCACAAATCGCAAATCTTCTCCACCGCTGAAGACAATCAACCAAACGTTGATGTCCAGGTCTTCCAAGGCGAGAGAGCCATGGCTCGCGACAACAAGATGCTAGGCAACTTCATTCTTGATGGTATCGCGCCAGGACGAAGAGGTCAGGCCAAAATCGAAGTATCGTTCGATATTGATGCTAACGGTATCGTTTCAGTTACGGCCAAAGACCAGACAACTGGCAAAGAACAGAAGATCACTATCACAGCTACAACCAACTTGACCAAAGAAGATATTGATCGCATGGTTAAAGAAGCCGAGTCTCACGCCAAAGACGATGAGAAAGCTAAAGAGAAAGCCGACATGCGCAACGATGCTGATGCGTTGATTTACGCTGTAGAAAAGCATGTTGCCGATTTTGGTGCTAGCAATAGCTCAGACAACAAAGCGAAAGCCGAAAGCCTGATTTCCGAGCTGCGCCAGAAGATCAAAGACAATGTCAGCAATGAAGCTCTCAAGAGCGCTATCGAAGCTCTACGTGCTCAATTGATGACTATGCAGCAAGAAGCAGAAGCAAAAAATAGAGAACCTGTCGGCGCAACTGCTGGTGGTGCTTCTAGTGGTGCCTCTGGCGGCGCTTCTAGCAGTAGCTCCTCTAGCTCGAGCAGCAAGCCAAGCTCAAACAACGACGACGTGGTAGATGCTGAAGTTGTCTAATTAAGGCATTCTTGAGGCATTCTCAAGGCAACCCATAAAAATGCACGAAGTAAATGGTGGCTCAAATAGATATTTGAGTCACCATTTCTAAAAGGAGAGAAAATGGAAAAGGCTACTTTCGGGGCAGGTTGTTTCTGGGGCGTAGAAGAAAAATTTCGCCAAACTAAAGGCGTGGTAGAAACGAAAGTTGGTTACAGTGGCGGCCACACCGAAAACCCCACATACGAGCAAGTCTGTGGCAAGCAAACTGGTCATGCCGAAGTGGTCGAAGTAACTTTCGACCCAGCAGTAATTAGCTACGAGCAGCTCCTCAAAATATTCTTTGAGATGCACGACCCCACCACACTCAATCGCCAGGGCCCAGATCACGGCAGCCAGTACCGCTCAGCTATATATTTCCATTCCACCGAGCAAGAGCAACAAGCCAAAGAAATGATTGCCGCCCTGAGCACAGCTAAGGCCTTCAGAGACCCAATCGTCACCGAAGTAACAGCAGCAAAGCCATTTTATGACGCCGAAGAGTATCACCAAAAGTATCTAGCCAAGCGCGGCATTAACGTCTGTCACTAGTATTTATTCTCTGAAAAGTGGCAGGGCTTTGTCTGCGCCCCACTCCATTATGGAGCCATCGTAGACCGGAAGCACGCGGCCAGTATATGCCTCTAATAAAAGAGCATATGTAGATGCGCGTACCCCGACCTCGCAGTAGGTGATTAGATTGGGGTCGGAAAGCACCCGCGAGTCGAGCAAGGCAAGAAACTTGTCGCGGCTGGCAAACAGCCCTGACTCTTCAAAAAGACTCTCATAAGAGAGCTGAACAGCCTCTGGTAGGTGACCTGTGCGTGGTTGATAATCAAATGAATCACCTTGAAATTCGCTCAAGCTGCGAGTATCCACCGAAGTTGGCATTATGCCACGGCCGCACATACGCGCCAAGGCATCGGTACTGACACGTCTGCGAGGATCTAAGCGCAAGGTAAAGCTGCCTCGCTCCGCCCGGCTCTCCAGACGGTCAGAGCTACCGCCAGCATCAAGCCAGGCCCGCCAACCACCATCTAATAAGAAGACGTTTTCTACCCCTAGATAAAGAAGCATCCAGGCAATTCGCCCCTCGCGGCCTTTGGAGGCAAGAGAATCGGCATAAACCACCACCGGTCGATGATTAGAGAGCCCAAGCTTAGCCAGTCGGCCAGCAAACTCCTCCAGTCTAAAATTATCTAGTGTGCCCCAGTAGCCGGGCTCCCAGAGGTCATGGTTAAGCCCTGTAGCTTTGAGATTTGGTTTAGCGTTCCAATCTTCCCAGCCAAAATGCAAGGCTGAGGGAATATGTCCAGCTTCATATTCAGGCTCAGGACGCGAGTCGACCACAATAGGCGGCATCTGCCCGGGAATCTCGCCGGCCAATAGTAATTGCAATTTGTGCGCTGAAATAAGTGTTATAGCCAATTGCCTAATCTAACTCTTTGTTGAACTGTTAATTGCTATCTTCCATCAATTAGCATAATGCAGCAGACGCTCTATTCGAGCAATGGGGGGTTCACGTAGAGTTAAAGTAAGTCAGACTAAGCAACAATCAGGAACATCACATACACCTTTCAGGGCAACGGAAGCTTTGATTAGGCTCTCACCTTACGCCGCTCTTCAGTCAACTGTGACGAAATTCGTTATTATTAATTCAGTGGAGAGCTCGATTTAAATGCTTAGAACGATACCGATTCTCTTTCTGTTGATAATTTTCAATTCTGTAGCGCCAGCTTGCTACGCCGATCAATATGATCGACCATTGGTTAACGGTAGTGCTGACAAGATTGCATACCAAGATAGTCAACGCATAATGAGAAACTTTGCTGGACAGAAATCGAACTTCGAAAAAACAAGGCGAAATGAGGGGACTATCGGCTTTACCTTATATCCTGACGGTTCAGTGAAATGGCCGCATAGAAATTATCGATATACTCGCCGAAACGACGTAGACGACCGCACCTTCAAACAGACTGTAGATGCGCTCAATAAGAGTGCGCCCTTGCACCCTGCTGTTGCCGCATCGATAAAACGTCCTCAGCGGTGCAATCTGTTCCGCAATTTCGAGAATGGCAACTTAACCTTGGATGTCGGATTTGAACAAGCCGTAGTCTATGGCACTTATCATTACAAGAGAAACTCACCTCCCATAAGTACAACAAACTGGACAGAGAAAAATCTTGCCAAAATTAAATTGAAGGTCACGGCCTCTCAGAGTAAAGGGAGTCACTCTTCAAACGATATCTCAGTAATTTGGTTCAAAGTAAATCCGAACGGGATGATCGATGATTGGGAAACTATCCCAACGAAACTCAGGTCAGGTAAGCGTCTTGTAAAATCGCAAAGAGTCGAAGATGAATTGGTCTCTAGTATAAAGCGAGCTCAACCGCTCACTTGTGCGAGTAATGCCGATGAACCGAGCGGTCCAATCGAACTTCTGCTGATTTACGATCCGTCAGCCAAGCAGAATTTCAAGCTAGCAGTCATCAATTCTTACGGTCCCTACGTAAAATTTATAGTTGAAAACTAAGCTAGCTTGCAATTAAGAGGGGCAAGGCCACAAGGATGTGACCGAGCACTAAATAACTAACTTTTCGCTCCTTCACAGACTCCCAGGAGACTGTTCTATGAATTAGCGAGTCACCATTGCCTCGTTTTCAACGTTTAATCTTTTTATTTTGAATTTTTCGATTTTTCTTTGAACTTTTTAGAGCTTGCTGACGTTTAACAGTAAGTAAGAGGCAATTGCTGAAAAGCAAATTTGAAATTGCCTATCACTAATAAAACAATATGAACAAGGAACCAGAGCAATGAAAAAATCAATTGCCTTCAGCACACTGTGCCTATCTTTAGTTACTGCCCTTATGCCAGCACTCGCTCAAGGCAGTGATACTAAAAGCGAAATAAAGACCGAAGTGAAGAGCGAAAAATCATGCAAAGCCGGCGGACACAAGGGTGGCGGCCACAAAAAAGGTGCCAGACTTGAAGCTCTCAATCTTACAGAAGCACAAAAAACTAAAATGACGGAGCTAAAAAATAGTCTCAAAGCTTCCATTTCACCTAAGCGCGAAGAACTAAGGACACACCGCAAAGCTCTTGGCGAACTGCTCTCCAGCGACAAAATCGACAAAGCTGCTGTGCAATCAGAACAGGATAAAATCAATGCTCTATCAAATGACTTAGCTAACTCAATGCTTGCTTTCCGCATTGACTTTAACGAGAACCTCACTGCCGACCAACGCAAACAAATGAAAGAAATGAAAGCTAGCTGGGGCGAAAAAAGGCATGGCCACCGCCGCAACAGCTAAGGGCAATTAAGAACAGAATCAAAGGAAACCAGAAGAAGCGTCAGCATAACTGACGCTTCTTCGCAATAATCTAGAGACAATAAATGCCCCGCTGGCGAGGCGTGGCATTTATCTGGAGTCTCTACAGCTGCGATTATCAAGGTTGCCAAGATTAAAATACATAGGGAAAAGGATACCAATTCTCGCAGGTCTCAAGTATTTCGAAGATCTCGAAGATCTCAATACAGCGAGGCCGCTATAATCTAGAAGTTCAGCGCCCCTGAAGATTCAAAAGTTCAACTAAAAAAACGCACTTGAAAAAACTACCGCCATCCAAATTACTACTTCCCCTTATTTCACTTGCATTTGGCTCACTGAGCTGCTTGAGCCAACCGGCCTACGGTCAAGTACTGCAAGGAGGCATTGAAGAGCGCGTTTCTCCTCTGCAAGACAAATTTCGCATTGGTTCCATATTTTCTGAAGACTTGCTACCAGGCAATCACAAAATCAAAGAATGGTACAGATTGCCAGCCTGGTTAACCGGCGGCTTTGAATCCAAAACGCTAAAGCTAACGACCCTGTTGGGTGCCATCGAAAGTAAAAACGAAACCAGCTGCATACGCGGTCTGCAAGCAGACAAGACAGGCACGGTCTGGGACGCAGTGATTATCCCCAACTATGCTCGAGTAAAAACGGCCGGTGCCACAGACTTTGACATTTTTGAAGAGTATAAAGTATTAGATTCTACAGCGGAAAAATTTCGCTGTGAAATTAAGTATACGGCCCTAACCGTAGACGACTTGTCGCACAAAATTTTGCGAGCGGAGAAGCGCAGCGAGATCCAAGAGCTTGTGCCGACGGCCAACGAAAACGTCATTGAATACAGCAAACAAATGCGCTATGACCAAGACGGCAAGCCACTTATGCATAGAGCAAAAAAGCTAGAAGTAATGCTCTTTCACAACAGCAAATTCAAACCCCTCGACCAGTCGCCTGGTGGAACCTTCAACTACAAAGAAGAGTTTCGCAGCTATCTAACTGAATCGGGGCAAGCCGATTTAATTCCAGAAGATCTTAAAGAGACAAAAGAATCAATAGAAACAAAAGACGCAGAACTCCCAGAGGCTGCAAAAGCCAAAGAGCCTCAATAGCTTGAGCTTTAGACTAAATTATTTCGCAGGAATCAAATCAGCTTGATTGGTCGACTGCAGGTACTCGCAAAAATCACTAAAGTAATCGCGGCCATCTTCATTTCGAATTGGCTTGAACGGCGCCTTGAGATATTCGCTATAGTATTTTTTGAATGGTTTATCGAGCAGGGGCCGCCCCTGCTGGTCGTAGCCCATACCAGTTGATTCTGCTTCGATAGTACGCCCCGGCTTACCCGGTCTAAAGGTATGCACTTCTCTTTTCTGAGTATTCGAAATAATCCGGCCATCAGCTTTGCTGACACGAATACCCATGGCATGAATCTCAAGCACAACTTGATTAGCACTGACCTCAAGCGGCTTCATCTCAATGGTGTTATTTAAGTCATAACTATCGCCTCGATCTACGCGCACCGTAAATGGTTCATTGCGCGGATGCCAAATATCACCACGATGATCAACCTGATAGCCACGTCGCATGTCACGTTGCGAAACCTGCCGTCGATCAGGATAACCAAACTTCTTTTCTATTAGCGCGTCACGGTGCCAGTAACCGGCAAACCATGAGGGAATGCGATACCAGCCCTTGCCTGTATTCTGCGGCGGTAGATTGGACTCCTGAAAAGTAGCACCAGCCTGCAACTTAAGGGGTACTGGAGCGACCGTAGCTCTAAACTCAACCGGAGCAGTCTCAGCACTGTCTTGTTGATCTTGTAGCGATTGAGCATGAGCAGCCGCAGTAATCACTAATGGCGCAAGCAAAGACAGAAAGATTGCCAATGAACAAGCTAAGCCAGCTATCAAAGACGACTTGGTAAATGACATATTAAGAAACCAAAGATTTAAACATCACCTGGGATGGTGGCTCGTAGCGAAAAATAGAGTAGCCTTCAAAGTCAGGCAAGAGTTCAATATGTCCATTCAAGACGACCTGATAGCCAGCTTTTTCATACATTCGGCGAGCCCGTTCATTAGTTGCCTTTACGCCAATTTCAGAAGCCACCAAACCAGCCCTAACAATCAAAGCTTCCGCATTATAAAGCAGGGCCTGCCCGACACCTTCACGCTCAATTACCGAACGCACTCGCTCAATAATTCCTGTTGGCTTATCAACTTTAATGCGACTCTTAGGCTTCTGCCGCTCTAAGAGATCTACATAAGCCATAGCCACAATTTCCTGGTCCAATTCACCAACAATGGCGACTGAACCAGAATTGATCAAATGTTTAAAAAAGCGCCGAGTCAAATCTAGATACTCTTCAGTTGGCGGCGGGGCATCATCGGGTTCAGAATCGGAACCAAGAAATTCAAGTGAAAGCCGGTCAATATCATTGAGCTCGGCCAATCGAAATTTGACAATCCCCCTAGAGGTTTTGTGTTCAGCCACCGGTAAAGGAGTTTCAAGAAAATTCACGGCAATTCCCAAAATCTATCTACGCAATAATGACACATGCCAGCGAAAGTATAAACCATGGCAGTCTACTTACAAGAGCCAGCACAGCCGCTAGCAGGATTGAGGAGAAGCACTCCCCGCTCCAGTATGCAAGCATCATCGAAGCTGCCACAACTGCCGTGGCAAAGCAATATCGGGCAAAAAACCGGATTGATATAACGCTTGCGCCAATGAGCGAAATGAGCCACTGCTGAACCGGGCAAAATTATTGCCTTGTCTAAACCATTCAAGGCATCTTCGCCCTGACAGCAAGAGTCAGTCATATCAATAGCAACAGGGCGGCTAATTCGCTGCTCTGAAGCTAAACCTGGCGGGCACCATAAGGAGCAACCAAAGCCGCCAAGACTGAGAAAATAGAAACAGACAAAACAGAAACAAAAAAGACCGGAAGAAGAGGAACGCTTCGGCAGAAAGCCTAATGAATAATGCAAAGCTCCTGGCAAAGATTTTGCCATCAAAAACGAAAGCGCATCAGGTGGCAAGCTGGGCAATGCAGACCAGCTGCCCGCAAACCAATAGATGCACCCTGATTAAGAGCCGTATTGAGGAACATACGAGCCACTGGATGACTGCGAGGAGCCACCCCGACCACTGGCGGGGCTGCCGGTAGCGCTGCTGACCCCGGGGTTACGCCCATGGTTGGCGCCAACAAGCCATTCTTGGCGGAACTAAGCTGAAAGGTTCCTGGGGCAACTGTAACTGGATCTACTGGCAGCGCTCCTAGTTGGGGGGATGCAATCAGAGGAGGCTGCTCGGCAGCGCTGCCGGGCATAACCGCAGAATTGAGAACGGGGGCACTCAAAACAGGAGCGCCATCAAAGCCGATTGAAGAATCACTAGCTATTGCCGGAAACTGAGCCGGGGCGGCGGCCGGAGCATAGGCCGGAGCATTAGTAGAAGCAGGGGCAGCCGAAGAAACACCAGGAAGGACAAATTGCCCACGATTAGCTTGGCGATGGTTTTCTCTGAAACTAAAGGCCGGGCGATTGCGCAAGCTCTTCTCGATAGAGCTAACGGCCTCTGCTATTTCTTTATCATGAGGTTTTAAAGCTAAAGCGGCACGATAACTGCTTAACGCTCCTATCAAATCACCCTTGCGCTCGGCTAAAGCACCGAGATCGTAAAAAGCATCAACATTGGCAGGATCGCGACTGAGCACGTGGCGAAAAGCAGCTTCAGCTTCTTCATAGTTGCCTTCATTGTGCTTGCGGGCACCATACTTGAGGACAGAAGTCACTTCAGCATCGGCCTTCTGCCCGGACTGGTCTATCTGGGGAGTGAGGGCAGTCAGTCTCGTTTCTGGGCCGGAACCTTTCAGCTGCCTTGCTGCAGACTTGGCAGTCGATGGGTTTGCAGCCCTGCGCCTATGCTTAGACTGGCGCGCCTTGGCCGGTTTGGTATGAACAACCGGCGCAGACATGGAAACATGAGAAGATGTGGAAACTGGAGGAGGCGTCGAAGTCTGGCAGCGAACGGGCTCCATGAAGGCAATCGCTACTAGCGGTGCCATTGCCAAGGCAAGCATAGAAGCCAACAGGCGTCTAAGAACAGGCGCACAAAAAAGAGCGGATCCGCTCCCCCCCGACTGCTTCGTATGCTTTTGCTCATCTAGCTTGCACATACATCAATTATCCTTCAATTTCAAAAATTAGGCGGAAACTTCCAAAATCTGAGACTTTTAAGCTTTTAACGATACCTGGAAGTGCTGGAGACGCCGGAGGCGCCATCATTGGCAGCGCCCCTGCTATCAATTGTTGAGTTAATAGTCGCCATTGCCCGGGAGAGCCCATAGGTATAGCCTAACGAATCAAACTTAGCGCCAACCTTCTCTTCTGGGCCAATATCACCGCAATATACTCGGAAAAAGTCGGGTCCTGCTTCTAACAAGTCTCTAAAATTGTAGGCCCATTTTTCAGCTACGCCTAAGACACAGGCATAGGGCAAAAACCGTCCAAAGGCCCCAGGGTCTTCACGAGCTATGCGTTCAAATTGAGCGTGGTCAGCACTCCTGACGAAACTTCTAAAGGCTTCCGCTTGCCGCAATGCCACAACCCCTTTAAGCGTTCGCTTCGGCATAATCGCACTGGCGAAAATGATCATCAAACCTGATAAGGCAAAACCCATTCCGTAATGCTTATAGAGATCACCAGCCAGCACCGCTTTGGTCAGCAGCATCACTCCTACACCCAAAACCAGGGAGCCGACAACCACAAAAGCATCACGATCATTTTGAGGTAAACGGGCGAAGTATTGGTCTTTCACCAATGTTTGATAAATTAGGCGACGCATATCACTAAGATATTCGCGGTACTGGCCACGCAGAATCGACAAATGGGTTTTATCGTTGGCAACGAACATACTCGATAGCAGCAAGACCTCATGGGGCTTTAGACGCTCTGGGTCGGGACTAGATGCCTTTTTAAATTGATAATCCTTGTTGTCCAGCCCCATCAAACCACCATAGGGCACTTCAGTAATTATCAAATAACCCCGACAGGCCAAATCGAGCAGAGTAGCAGTGATGTCATGCTTGTCGCAGTGCTCATCAATGAGCGTACCTAGCTCAGCAGGCGTCAAATCAGTTGGTGGCATCCACGCAGAAGCAGCCTGAAAACTAAGCGGGTCACGACCACAGATAAACCACAAAAGCGCCAGTAGCACCAAAGTAATAGCAGGAATTGCCAGGCTAGACTTCCAGTACATCAAAGCGACAATGAGGCTATCAATTGTTGATGGCGGGCCAATTGAAGCCATTGGAAAAGTGGCAACGCAACAGAAATCCTGGCCAGAATTTATGTGACTAGCAGAAAACTGCAAACTGTTCCCGGCAACTTTGCCCTGTGATCGACCTTTTGCGCCGCTAGAACCAAGATAAGAAAGAGTCTTAACGGCAGAAAGATTGATCTTGGCAGGCGCGTGCAAAACAACATTTACATTATCAATGGGGCATGACCACTCACTGCCCAGGCAGCTCCAAAAGAGTTCGGGCACCTTAGTTAAGAAGTTAACAGCATTATTGGCTTCATACTTAATGATAAAGATATGCTGGCCAGTCAACAATTTTTTGCTATCACCAATCTGCAAATTGGCAAAGCCACCCATGAGTTTGCAGGTATAAGGCGCAGACTTATCACCATCTTTAACGGAAAGCGGCAATATTGTCAGGGTTGTGGCCTTGCCATGGCGCGTATACTGCAGCGGAATGCGCCGGTATATAGCTGAACGTCGAGCCTTTTCAAAATCATAGCGAATAGTTTCGGTAACTTTGAGTAAACCATTTTCGCTCAAAACCAAATCGATGCGAAAGTCTTTTATGCGCTCAGCTTGAGCATTTTGCCAGGGGAAAAGAAAAGCTAAGGAGAGCAAAGTGCCAAGCAATAGTTTTGACCAACTAAAATGCATCATCTCTCACCCCTAAACTTAGGGCTATTATAGTTGCGGTAGCAGTGACGAATTTCAAGAGGCTTTAACCAGAGCTTCTTTCTGAGGGCCATCTATGACAACCTGGATAGTGCTGGCAGTACCTGCCCTGCCTACGATAGGGGCAATCGGATGGGATAGAGACAGAGACACTGCCAGTGAAAATATTAGAATTAGCAAAGATTGCGCAGCAGTCTCCGCTATCAAATCTGCCGATAGAAAAATCAATGACTAGTCTTGTTCAAAGCCAGCACAGGAAGAGCAAATACCTCAGCACTCTAGCAATATCAGTTTTGCTTGTTGCTTCCCACCTCTACTGGCCACTAAGTTGCCGAGCAACCGAAAATACCGTTAGTGCAGACCATTTTTTGCGCTGCTACAACGAAGCGCTGAGAGCCACACAAGCGCGGCGCTGGCAAGTAGCCTTAGACTTTAACACCGCCGCTTTGCACGAAGCAAATCAGGCCAGCTCAGAGCGCAGCCGCTATTTGCAAGCACGTCTTTTGCAAGGCTTACTTTTCAATCGCATGGACAAGCCACAAAAGGCCTTTGAGACCCTAAGCGATCTGCTCAAGCCTCTAACAGCCCAATACGGAAAAAGCAGCAAAGAAGCAGGCAGCGCTTATTCGGAGCTAGCAGAAGCTGAGCTTGCTCTAGGTCAAAACAAAAATGCCGAAGAAAGTGCCCGAAAAGCAATAGGAATCTTTGAGCAAATAGATAAAGAGCATAAAGACAAAGAGAAACATGTTAGCGAAAGAGAACTGGGGCTGAGTTTTTTACGTTTGGCTCGCGCCCTTGCTAGCCAGGGCTTCAATGAAGATGCTCGCGCCGATTTCTTACGCGCTCGCAATTTGCTAGCAGCAGAGCCTGGCTACAAAGAACAAGACTTAGCCGATGAGTTAAGACTTGAAGCCATGTTCTTTGGCAAATTAGGCAGCAATAAAACGGCCACCCAACTCTTTGAAAAAAGTTGCCAACTGAAGGAAGCCCTGTCAGATCCAGAGCAACCAGCACACTTAGCAGGCGAAGTAAAATTCAACTGGGAACACGGCTCACCGAGATCCCATGAAATTATCGATCATGAATTTCCCCTGCGATACATAACGGCCAATCACGTTCGCGTTGCCGTAACTGTAATTGATTTATGGGAACTAGCATCTGTTCTCGTCTGCGTCACCAATTTAGACGATCACAGAAGACCAGTGGGGCTCGGCACAGTCAAAGCTTTTCATGCGGTTATTGACGCCAAAAGCGGGCTAACAAAACAACTGGCACCACTTACTTATGTTGACCACAAGATTATTGATCGAATTCGCCGCGAAAGAGGCATGTGGGACCTAACTCAAGACAGACCATGGCTAGCCAATATTCAAAGAACCCGCAACATTAGAGGTCTCGTGCCACCAAATGGGCACGATCTCTTTCGTGGCCCCAATGTCTTTGGTGTTTGGGGGGAGTGGCCGGGAGTATCACATACGGTGCCAACCCGTGTTTCAGTTTATCCTTCAAGAGAAAACATCTTCAACCGCAACGAAGACGACGATGTTGATACAGAAGCAGGCCTGATTCGCAATGAAGGGGCAAAGCAAGCCGGTTTAGCCACTATCGCCTTAGAGCCTATGGAATCTCGCACCGGCGAAACTTTTTATATTTATCCCAGGGGAGAAGATATCTTGGTACAAGTTGTGGTGGGCAATACGACCTTTGAATTTCCCTTCCATTGCCGCAAACGCCGCATACCCTAGCGATTTGCTAAGCACTGAGTAAAGCCTTCGACATAAGTTGGATATTTCAGCTTAACATCAAGATCTGCCAAGACTTTAGCCGAGCAAATTTGGCGATTTCCCCGCAAACTGGGATTGACCTCACTGAGAGGGCTGGAAGCAGGCAAGGGCAATGAGAGCTGATTACAAAGCCAACTAACAACCTCTAAATGGCTCGTCGGTTTGAGATCACCCACCACATACATAGGCGCACTTGCTGACACTGATTGAGCAAGCCATGCTTTGACAATGATCGTGGCTAAATCATCTAGATGTATGCGCGAGACAAAATTTGAGCCGTCGCCAGGAAGTCGATAAGAGCCACTGAGAAGACGGCGCGGTAAGCCACTATTTGCATCGTAAAGGCCCGGTGCTCTCAAAATCACTGCTTGCGCGGCCCAAACTTTCTCAGCGTTAAGCCTTACCACGGCGCGCGGATCATCTTCATCGACAGCACTACGCTCATCGATAATACCTGAGGTTTTACCGTAAACCCCAGTAGTGGAAATATAAACAGTTGCCTTAGGCTTAGCAGCAATGACAATGTCGCAAAAGACTTGATCCGAATTTCCATCCGGTGGAAAAGAAACTAACACATAAGCATCACGACAAACTTCTTGCAATTGGTCTTGCCAGTGATTTTCACCGGCGACTTGGTTACTAAGAAGAATCGGCCTGATACCAAGTTCTTCTAAAGCGGCACCAGATGCAGCGCGAGTTGTGCCCCAAACTTCTAGGGGAAGGCCATTCTTATCGCCAGCCAATAGCTGACGCAAATCAGAATCACTGGAAAGTAATTTTGTCAGAGCGCGAGCGGTCTGACCAACGCCGAGCAAAACAATTTTATTGAGGCTCATTTCTTTGTATCAAGCGCCAACTCGCTAGCGGCTTCTTCAAAAGATACTCGCATACGCTGACAATAGTGCAATGCCATGAATGCTTGATCAGGACGCAAATGACCACCATCGATAAATCTCTGGCAACTAGTGGCCGCATCAATGGTTAGTTGATCGAGCTTGCTCGAAGCCAGCAGTACTTTAATGACGTTGGCACCGCCAGTAGCATCAACCTTGGTAGCAGCTTCGACATCAGCATCTGTCAGCATGCCAGCCTGCTTTAGCAGAGCAACAATCTTGGTTATTTCCTCAACATCAACCTTCTCGGCCTCAGGTCGAGGTACCGGATGTCCAGCCAAGCTCAACTCTTTATGCAGACTATCCACAGCCTCGGGCATGGTCATGGCGCCAGCATGCATTGCTTCTTGCAATCGCAAACCAGCTTTTAGTTGAGTGGCAGTAATAATGCCAGCCATAACAAGCACTTGACCGAGCTGCGGTTTAACTCTAACGATGGCTTCGTTAGTGGCAGTTGCTTGAATATTTTCAGGTTCAACATATCCCCCCCGCTGGTGGGCGCGCCTGACGGCCTCAGCGGCTTTCATTGCCGACAATGTGCCTTGGCTAACAAGAGCTTGAACCTGCAAAGCAGCGTCAATAGTCGAACTTGGCACCAAACCAGCCTCGACCAAAAATGTCCCGAGCATCACCACAGGTCTTTTCTTGACGAGATCTGGGTGCGGCAACATGCCAAGGTTTGCATATGGATCCGCTGGCACAGGTGCACCACCAGGGCCATAAGACACTGGCACGGTGGAAGCCGTACCGAGGCCATCGCCAGGCACCGGCTGTGGTGGCACTGGATAATTAGGTGGATAGCCCGGTGGATAGTTTTGACCCGGTGCAGAAGGATATTGATAATTGGCCGGGTAGTTCGGCGGGTAATTTTGAGGCGCACCGCTCGGCAACTGATAGTTAGGCGGGTAATTAGCCGGATAACCAGGCATATTTGGATAGGGCGGAGGATAGTTGGCTGGGTAATTCGGCGGAATTCCCGGCGGATAATTTTGAGGCGGACCACTCGGATACTGATAGTTGGGCGGGTAGCCTGGCACGTTGTGCTCACCAGTCTGACCACCAGGCCCAGCAGGAGGATAAGGCTGGGGGTAGTTCGGCGGATAATTTGGTGGATAAGGCGGGTAATTTGGCGCCTGATTTGGAGCCTGATTAGGGGCTGCAGCAGCATTACCAGGATGGGCTGGATAGTGCCCGGAAGCCTGCCCCGGTACCGGATTCTGAAGCGGTACCGAAGCCGGAATTGGGGCGGCATCACTAGAATCGCTAGATCCTGACAAAGCAGCAGCGCCAGCAGTTCCGGCACTTATAGATACATTAGTGGGCTCGATCATAAATTCAGAAGTCTGGCTCTTGCTAGAAGAGCTAGACTTCTCAAAAACGGGCTCAGAAGTATAGAAATCATCACCGGCCAGGTGGGCGGGATAAGAGGTGGCAGGGGCATCTGCTGCCGCTCCATCACTAGCAGGAGAGCTAAAGTCAGTCGATTCATAAAACGAAGCAGGCCTCTGCTCAGAAGCCGAACTTGAGCTGGCAGAAGAGCTAGAACTAACGGCTGGCCCAGTAGAAGAGAAAGTCGATGGCCTGGAGTTCGGATCAAATATATTGGGACCATCAGATGGCAGTGAAAGGGTGAGCACGTCGTAAAGCAGCTCTACATCACCGAAACCGGTGCTCCACATTACTCTAGACTTACCACCATCTCCTTCATAAAGAGTCCAAATCGGCTCGCCGCTGCCTCCCAACTCTACTCTTACAGTCAAACTAAAGGGCATCTTCAAGTTTTCAGAACGCCAAGGCTGCTCTACAGTGCAGGAACGCGACTTAGAAGCAGCATCTAAAAGATTGCGCACGTCAGCCAATCGAGGAGTGCGCGACAATGGATCAAGGCGAACATATTTCTTCGGACGGTACATGGAGCACCTTTATCTATTTATGGTGAATCAAGATTATCAATGAATTGAAGGCTAGGATCAAGATCGCTCCTTAATTGCCAGCGTAATAGGCAGCCGGCCCCTTATCAGACGGTCGATAGAGCGTAATGACATCAGACCAATCACCCACCGGTCGCCCGCGGTCGTCAAGAGCTCGGGCTTTTATTTCATAGTACCCAGTAACCTGATAATAGCTCGCTGGTAGCTCAATCAAGCCCTGGGCGTGGTCACTCTCGAAAATCTGCGCTACTACTGAATCACCGGCGCGCTGGTCAAAGGCAAGAAAGTTATCAAACGATTCATTCACTTGAGAAATGGCAAGTTGCATCCTTGTAGCCGTAGGGATATTAGAAGCATTGAAGTTAAGGCGAACAGGCTCACGGCCCACAAGGTAGTCGCCAGAAGGACGCGCCTTGAGAGACTGCAAACTCAAGCCCGGCACCATGGAGAGATCGTTCATTAAGCGCACATTCTTCAAAGCTAAATGACTTGCCCCGCTGAATACGAGCTTAATTCGTCGAATTTTTTCCAAGCCGTACCAACGCCAATAGTGTGAGAGATGGACATTTATATGGGCCCATCGCAATTTCAACTGACCATCGGGAGTGCGGTCTTCTTTATCAGGAGCAGCTTTTCCTGGCGGTATCGAAATTAGCTGCACGACTTGGGAATCTCCGACGAATGGCGCGCCAGGCATGAGATCGTCAAACTGAACGGCTACGGCATAAACGTTAAAACCAGGTTGCAAAGCCACATCGAAACTAAGGTAATCAGACTGAAGCGGATCAACATCCAGCCCCTCAACTAAAACACCTCCACGCTTGTCGATTTCGTCAAGGGTGAGAGCAGTCTCCTTGCCGTACTGCGAGAGCTTCGAATGAGCCATCTGCCCTGAAAGGGGAGCTACCGCTCCAAGCCTAGGGCGCTCGACCATATCAAAATCTATTGAAGAAGAATGGTCAGTAGTAGTAGTACTAGTAGTTTGTTGAGGCCGATACTTAATCAGATTAAAACGCTTGTCTTTAACTGACCACACATAAGGACCACTAGCTTGATTGCTAAATAAAACTTGCTTGAAACGCGTACTGTTAATTGGTTCCTCCGGGCCAGCGACACTGCTGTGAAAAGTCAAAACCTTATCAGCTATAGACGGTTGCATAAACGGCGGTTCGAGCAACTCCCTATAACACAAGCCGAACAGCAAGATATGAGCAGCAGCAAGATTCTTCGGAATACCCAAAACAATAACCGGCTTTTCCTGCGATGACACCAGCTTAGCTGACTGCACAGCCAGCTCTCTGACCTGACTGCCACCATCAACCCAGCTGGCGGTGACAGCAAAGCTAATGGCAGCAAATAGCAGAGCCATCGCCGCAAAGATAGCGGCCAAGGCAACGTCAAGGATGGCCTCAAGCCCTTGCGGTAAAACCAGAGAAGCAGCCTTAGCGTGCTTTCTATCAGCTAGCTTTGGCGCAAATACCAACAACGGTAGAAAAAGAGCCATGGGCAGAGTAAAAAAGTAATAGATTCTTTGATTATGAAGATCTTGATCTAGACCCCACAATTTATAGAGCGGTAACAAAGCCTGAAACGTCATTATGGCGACGAACAAGAGTCCGCGCCAGTTAATCTGTTGAGTAACCAGACGAACAATAAATAGGCCAAAAATTACGGCATAAAAACATTCGATAATCAAAACGAAAGCGTCTGGTTGAGGAAAAATGCAGTAAGGCAGCGGAAAAACTAAACGACAGAAAGTAACTGGATCCGCCCAACGATAAAACAACAGCGGAGTAAGAGCTTTGCCCATATCGCCAGAGTAGCCACCGATAGGGTCACCCAAGGCTAGCGTTCGCACAATAAAGTAGGGCACCAAAACAAGGAAGTAGGGCAAGTTAAACATCAACCAAGGCTTCAAATCCTTTCTTGTGAAAGGCTCAGCTAATCCGCGTTGACAAACTAGCGGCAGTGAAGCAATAACTATAGGCAAACCTACTGCCGACTCCTTACTCAAAAGCGACAGCACATACAAACCCAGAGATAAGCTGTAGAACTTAAGTGAATCATTCTTGTCGAGCGCCTGCCAACTTCTAATTGCCAGATAGAGAGACGGTAAGTAGAAGACTGCAGCAAGTAAATCAGCGCGACCAGAAATCCAACAGATATCCTCGCAATGCAGTGGTGATGAGGCAAACAAAGCAGCAGCCGACAATGCGCAATAGAACGAACGACTAGAACCAAAGTCTTTTGTTAATGCTCGCACCGACACAAAGAAGAAAAGAGCAGCTAACCAAGCCAGTATCAAATTAGTAAGGTAATAACCCCACGGGTTTAAACCGTAAATCAGATAGTCGCTCAAGTAGGTAAAACCAAGCAACGGTCTATAAAAATCGAGCGAAGGCACAGCCAAATAACTCTTGGCAAAATTATCGAAAAGCAGATGGGCCTCGCCATTCATGACCCGATAAGCAAACTGCACTTGCCAGGTATCATCGGCCAAAAAATAACCGCTTAAGCAATAACCATAAGAAATGGTAACGACCAGTGCTAAGAAGGCAGCAGCAAAGCCAAAAGACTTATCGAATGAGTTTTTCAATTTTGTTTGATTTTCGTATGCTACTGTTGAGACCGTAAAATAAATGCATAGCTTTTACTATTACTTTAGATGGTCCTCTTTATTAACACAAATGGTGATTATGTCAGCGAGCAAAGTCAAGGGCATTTTAGTTAGCGAAAACGGCGGCCCCGACGTTCTCAAGTATCAAGATCTTGAAATTAAGGCGCCGGGACCAGGTCAGGCACTCGTCAAAATTGCCGCCTGCGGCGTAAATTTTATCGACATCTATCAACGTATCGGCCGCTACGCTGTGCCATTGCCTTATACCCCTGGCATGGAAGGAGCCGGAGTAGTTGATGCAATTGGCGACAATGTCGACTGTGTCAAAGTAGGCGATAGAGTGGCTTACAGTAGTACTCTTGGCGCCTACGCCGAAGCGTCCTTAGTGACAGCCAGCGAACTTATACCTCTGCCAGACGAACTATCCTTTGAACAAGGGGCGGCTTTTCCCCTGCAGGGCATGACCGCTCATTATTTGATCAACGATTTTCGCAAGATAAAGGGCTCAGATACGGTCTTAGTTCACGCAGCAGCAGGCGGCATGGGTCAACTCTTAGTGCAATGGCTTAAACACCTAAAAGCCACAGTGATTGGCACCGTTTCTACCAGTGCCAAAGCTGACATTGCGAAAGCTTGCGGAGCCGACTATGTTATTGACTACAGTAGCAGTGACTTTGTTGAAGAAGTTGCCAAAATAACTTCTGGCAAGGGTTGCGAAATGGTTATAGACGGTGTAGGCAAATCAACCTTTGCCGGCTCGCTTGAAGCAGTGGCCAGCCACGGTCATGTGGTGCTGTTTGGTTCGGCCAGCGGACCAGCTGAACCAATTGCGCCCAATTCTCTGCAAAAGCGTTCCATCACCATATCTGGTGGCAGTCTCTTCAATCATTTAAACGACAGAGATGAACTACTGATGAGAGCAAGCGATGTTCTCCATGCCATTAAAGCTGGCTGGCTCAAGCTAAACATTGAAGAAGTCATCAGCCTGTCTGAAGCCAGCAAAGCCCATGAGCTGTTAGAAAGCAGAAAATCAACAGGCAAAATCGTTCTTTCAACAACTAAATAATCAGGTAATACAAATGCTAGCGAAAAAAACATTGGCAGTGGTTGGTGTAGGCAAACTAGGCGAAGCTCTAATTTCCGGACTACTTAAAAACAGCTCCCTGGCAGCAGAAGACATCACCGGCTCTGTGGGTAAAACTACATCAGTAGAGCGAGTAGAGAAAAAGCTCGGCATCAAAGTTTCACAGAACAACATTGAGACAGTGAAGGGCAAAGACATCATCTTGCTGGCAGTAAAGCCACAAAATATGGACCGTGTTCTAAAAGAGCTAAAAGAAACGATTACGCCGAACCAATTAGTAATTTCAGTGGCGGCATCAGTAACTTCGTCTTTCGTACAAGAGCGATTAAAAGAAGGGGTGCCAGTGGTGCGGGCAATGCCGAATACGCCTTCGGTTATAAATGCTGGGATGGCAGGGCTTTGCGCAGGCATTCATGCAAATGCCGAACAAATTGCAGTGGCAGAGGCCATCTTCAAATGTGTAGGCGAAACAGTCTTTGTGGACGAATCACTTATGGATGCGGTGACTGCCCTTTCAGCTAGTGGCCCTGCCTACTTATACGTGGTGGTTGAATCTCTGGCCGAAGCCGGCGTCAAGCTTGGAATTCCAAGGGAAACTGCAACTTTACTGGCTGCTCAAACAATGTTTGGCGCAGCAAAAATGGTACTCGATTCAAAAGCTCACCCAGCAATGCTTAAAGATACAGTGACAACACCAGCTGGCTGTACTATTGACGGCCTGATGGAGCTTGAAGAAGGCAAACTGAGAGTGACTCTAATTAAGGCTGTTGTGAAAGCGGCAGAAAGAGCCAGAGAATTGGTCAACAGCCAAACTCAAACCTATAAGTAAATAAGCCAAAACAAGCTAAGAGATTATCAACTCGCAGTTAGGCATGTCTTTCTTCAAAGTCTCAAGTGCCAATTCATTTAAATTAGTGCCTGTGATGGAGAGCTTCTTGAGCTTGCCTAATGAAATTAAGGCTGGCACACACTGCTCATCGATGGCAGTGCGATCAAGCCAGAGTTTTTCTAGCTTTGCCAAAGACTTGAGATTGACTACACCCTTGCTACCAACAGTGGTGCCTGACAAATCTAACTCTCGGATGGAACCAAGACCGCCGAGCTTGCTCAAATCGTCATCACTAACCTTGGCATCGCTGGCATCAACAGAATAGATGGCATCCGACGGAAAAGCACTTAAGAATGAGAGATCAACGCGAATATCTTTGGCCAACTCAAGCTGCACCTTCTTGCCTTTAGGTAACTCAATTGAGCCCTTGGCCTGGCAGTAGTCTTCCCAATATTCAGAATCATCATCAGACTCAACAAATAGCTCACCTAAATAATAGTCGCGAGGTAAATCGACTCTGGTGGTCTTAGCTGCTTTACTACTGGCATCTAGATTATTACTTGATGGAGCACTGGCCGGTATAAACGAAGGCGGATCGGGTCGGCCGCCAGCGGTGACAACCAAACCAGCCGTAACTGCAGCCGCTAGCAAAATCTCAATGCCCAGCCGGGAAAAATCAATGTCAAGACGAGTAGCACCAGCGCTGAGAGCAGGCGGTTGGTTTATCGGAGCAAAAACCGATGGCTTTTCCACGGCACCGAACTCTTTCCATGGTGGATAAATTCCTATCATCACCATGGCCAAAACGCCAAGCCAGAGGTTCTTTCGTTGTCTATCGTTCATCTCTTGAGATCGCCTTTTTCCGTCGTATATAAGTAAGTAAGTTTATCTTAGCGTGATTGGTCTACACTATTGTCCGACGCCTAGTGAGGACAAAATGATGTGGGAACGTTACAACCTAATGGCTCAAAATGCCATGAATCAAGGCAAACCCCAAGAAGCTGAGGATTTGTTTCGCAGTGCCATCGCCGAAGCTGAAAAATTTGACGCTAAAGATCCCAAACTAGCTAACTCCCTCAATAATTTAGCCAACTGCTTACGCAATCAAGGCAAATACCCTGAAGCCGAGCAAAACTACAAACGCGCACTAGAAGTAAGACAGAAAGCCCTCGGCCCACTGCATACCGACTTAATTGGCATTTATGAAAATTACGCAAAAATGCTAAGAGCGACTGGCCGAGAAGCAGAAGCAACAAAAATGGACAGCCATGCCCGCGCTATCTTCATGAAAAGCTAATCTAAAAAGGAACAACTGATTAGGAAAAACTGATAAGGAATAGATGATGACGCTCCCAGAACGCTCACCCGATTGTGACAATTACCTAGCTGGTTTCGGCAATCACTTTATATCTGAAGCCGAAAAAGGGGCCGTTCCTCACGGCCAAAATTCGCCGCAAAAAGCTCCCCTCGGCCTCTATGCCGAACAGCTCAGCGGTAGCTCTTTTGTCATGGCCAGGCATGAAAATTTTAGAAGTTGGCTCTATCGCATTCGTCCTTCTGTTCTGCATTCACCGTTTGTGCGCATAGCCAATCAGTCTATCCGCAGCAGGCCTTTTAATGAAATCGAAGCCTCACCCAACCAAATGAGATGGGACGCTTTTAGTCTGCCTGAAATGTATGAGAAAGTCGACTTTATCGATGGCATCAAAACCATTGCCGGCAACGGAGATTCGGCCAGCCTCAGAGGCTCGGCTATTCATGTCTATTGCGCCAATAGCGATATGAGCGATCGTTTTTTCTACAATAGTGACGGTGATTTTCTGGTGGTACCAGAAAAAGGGCGACTAAAATTCGCCACCGAATTCGGTATCATAGAACTAGCACCAGGCGAAATAATCGTCGTTCCTCGTGGCATCAAATTTCAAGTGTCACTGCCCGACAAGTCAGCTCGTGGCTACATACTCGAAAATTATGGCCCACCTTTCAAACTTCCTGGCTTAGGGCCAATCGGCTCAAATGGTCTGGCCAACAGTCGCGACTTCTTGGCACCAAAAGCAGCTTATGAAGATCGAAGCAGTGGTGAGCAGTCCTTTAAGCTCACCAACAAGTTTAACGGTCAGCTCTGGCAGGCCGAAATATCTAACTCGCCACTAGATGTGGTGGGTTGGCACGGCAACTATTATCCGTACAAATACGACTTGGCTCTCTTTAATGTCATTAACACCGTTAGCTTCGATCATCCAGATCCCTCGATATTCACGGTGCTCACTTCCCCTTCGGAGCTACCGGGAACAGCCAATGTTGATTTCGTTATCTTCCCACCGCGCTGGATGGTAGCTGAGCATACATTCAGACCGCCCTATTATCACCGCAATATCATGAGCGAATATATGGGTCTGATTTTTGGCGTCTACGATGCCAAAGAAGAAGGCTTCGTGCCAGGGGGAGGTTCGCTTCACAATACCTTGACGGCTCATGGCCCAGATCAAGCTACTTTCAACAAAGCTTCACAAGATGATTTAAAACCGATTTACCAGGGTAATACCATGGCATTCATGTTTGAAAGTTCTCTTGTATATGCTCCAACCAAACTGGCAATGGAGACAACACACTTACAGAAGAACTACCATAACTGTTGGCAAGGTTTAAATTCAAATTTTTCTCTAGATAAGAGCTAAATCTGCAATTTGTGGCATAAAGAATTAAGGCGTTCAGGACTTTACTGAGGAAACAATGAATAAATTACCGCCAAAGAGGCCTAATGAAGAACCGAGTAACTTTGGCTCTAGGCGTCTTCGCCTACCGACAGAGCCTTCTTGCCCACCTCTCAGTAAGGTGCGAAGCCTTTTAGAAGAAGCCCAAGGCAAACGCGGCACTCTCATTGAAATGCCTTGGCCCGACTCGCCGTATAAGACATTTATTTTGACTTGTCAGTGGGATGAGAGCCTTAAAGATCCGGTTTGGACCTTATATGAAGAAATAGAAGGCAATTCTAAGGTGGTATGGACTCAACCGTTTGCACCTCAAGACCTTGAATTTCTCTACGATATTCTTTCGATGTCAGCTGGCTCGCAAGCAAAACTTGAAATTCCCGATGAGCTAAAGCCAAAAAACCAAGCAGAAGATAGCTTTGCCGATGTTGATCTTGGCGGAATGCCAGGCGGAGCTCCCGCTGGTGGTCCGGCTCTCGTGCCCGCTTTGGGTGGCGGCATGGGCGGTATGGGCGGCGGTTTAGGAGGTGGGTTAGGAGGAGGTCTTGGTGGCGGATTAGGAGGGGGGATGACGCCTCTGGTACCACTAAACCCACCCCAACAAGCAGCTCCGGCCCAGCCATCTCAAAACGTCAATCAGCCGGGATATCCTCAAAATCCACTCTACGCACAGCAACCGGACGGCAATTCATACACCAATATGCCGGTAGTGCAGCCTGGGGCTACATTCCAGGGAATGCCACCATTCAATCCAAACACACCTTATCCGTACATGCAGAACATGCCTAATCAGCAGATGCAGCAGCAGCAAATGCAACAACCCATGCAGCAGCCTATGCAACAGCCGATGCAAATGATGCCGCAAGGTTATCCACAAAACAGCCCCTATCCGCAGCAGCAGCAGCAGCCCATGAATTATGGGCAACAGATGCCTCAGCCAATGCAGCAACAATATCCGCAGTCTACTCCTAGCTACAGCCAGGAGATGATGGAACCCAAAATTCCGCTCGACTATCATCTGATTGATAAAAGAGCCAACATTTTATTGGGCACGATGCTGAAGGAAGCAGGGTTGATCAGTGACCCAACTCTTGAAGCAGCACTAAAGTTGCAAGAACTTGTGCGCGACGAAAAAATGAGTGTCGAGAAAGCACCAGAAGTTCTGAAAAGACTGCACGCCATGGGTTCATCTATTGACCAGTACCTGACAAAAGGCGATTTTGACAAATCAGCAGGAGCAGCAGCTTACGCCGCTGCCCCCAAACCAGCGGCACCGGCAAACAAACCAGCAACACCGCCAGGGCAGACTCAAGCACCAGGTCAAGGGCGTGATTTAAAGGGAGCTTTCGACATTCTCCAGAAGGCGCAGCTTTTGACTGAAAGTGATCTGACAACAGCAATGAACGTGCGTAAGAAACACGGCGGTGACATAGTTCAAATATTAGAAGCAGCTGGAAAAGTGAACAGCAAGACCGTTGATGCTGCAGTAACCAGCCTACCGCTGATTAGAGAAGGCTTGATGAAAATCGAGCAAGTGATTATGGCACTCAATTATTGCGAGCGTATGCGCGTCAGTTTTGATGATGCCCTTGAAGAAATGGGTTGGCAGAATCCTCGCAAACTGCGTACCGATCTACCACTGTAAACTACCTAAAAAGGTACGTAGATTCATGGGCAAAAACATTCTTCTATACGACGAAGACAAGCAGTTTTCTAGACTGATGTCGTCGGTATTGGAAGGCCGTGGCCACAAAGTCCTCAAAGCCGACCCGGAAGATAGCAGCGGTATTTTGCGCCACGAAGATCTCGACTTGATTATTCTGGCTGGTCCTCTGAAAGAAACGGATCAAATCACCTGGTTATCTAATCTTAGAGCCCAGGGTAATTCAGCCAAGGTAATCTTGGTGGCACAAGATCAGGCTCATTTTGATACGCTCAAGCCAAAAGTAACTGCCGATTTATCGGTATCACTGATGGTGCACAAGCCGCTCATTCCTTATATCTTTGGCGCCCAAGTCGACAACCAGTTTGATGGCGACAAGTCTGAAGCCGCCAAACAGAAGATGAAAGACTTCGAAACAATGTTTCTGGCACTGGTGACAAAGTACGCCCGGGTACTACCCAGTCGTATTGCCGAATTGTCTCAGGCCATTGAAAAAGCGAAAGGCAACCCAAATGACGCTGAGCTAATTGCCGAAGTACAGGGTCTTGCTCACAAGATCAAGGGAACAGGTGGCTCCCTAGGCTTTAGACAAGTATCGGACCACATGGACTTTATTGAAGAAGCAGCTATGGCCTTGCCCCATAAATCACAAGAAGAAAAGCTAATTGCCTGGGCTGAATTAGACAGAAAATTAGTTGAGGCGCAACTAGCCGGTGATACTGAGTGCCAAGAAATCAATCAGGCAGTAAGCTCGTCTGATTCGAAGCAGCAAGTGCCCAACAATCCGGCCATGACTAGAATTCTTGTGGTTGACTCCGACAGTGATTTTCTCGACATCATCCATGAACTAGGCAAGCAAAGACTGGTAGATATTATTCGCGCCACCAGCAGCAAAGACGCCATCGAAAAAGCGGTTGTCTACGCCTTAGATGCAGCCCTGATTAACGTCACAGAAGAGCACCCTGATGAATCATTCAGACTGGCACGCGATCTTAGAGAGCTACCTGGATTTGAGAACTTACCCTTAGCTTTCATTTCAGGACAGCCCCTAGTAAAGAACCGCGTAGAGGCAGCCCATGCGGGAGCTTCCCTATATTTAGATAAGCCGCTTGAATCGGACGTTTTAGAAAAAGCGGTACAACACTTAGTCAATATTCGCCAAGGCGGCAGACCACGAATTCTCATTTGCGATGATGATGAATTCTTCTGCAACACCATGGCATTAGTGTTGCGCAATGAAGGCATGATTGTGCGCATTATCAACGATCCCTCACAAATTCTAGAAACGATGCAAGAGTACCCCCCTGAGCTGTTACTACTTGACGTGATGATGCCTGCCATCACAGGCTTTGAAGTTTGCCGCATGCTCAGACAGATTCCCCGCTGGCAAGATCTGCCAATTATTTTCCTCACCGGTCAAGTAGGCGTAGAGGCTAGACTTGAAGCTTTCCGCTCCGGTGGCGACGACTATCTACCTAAACCCGTGGTCAACGAAGAACTTCTCACTAGAGTGAAAGTGCGACTAGACAGAGCTCGCATGCTAAAAGATCGCTCAGACAAAGACATGACTACAGGCCTACTTCTTCGCCGAGCATTCTCAGAACAATTGTCAGCTATCTTAGCCGAAGCACAAAGACTAAAAACCACATTTACGATCTGCCTGCTTGACGTAGATCACTTTAAAAAAGTCAACGACAGCTATGGACACTTAGCTGGAGATAAGGTTTTAGCAGGCCTGGGCCAATTGCTATCGAGACGTTTTCGTGTCGATGATTTGCGCGGTCGCTGGGGTGGTGAAGAATTTATACTGGCCTTCAAACGAGAAACTCTTAGCACCATGCATTTGGCTGTTCATCGAGTTTTAGACGAGTTCACTAAGATGAAATTCACTGGTGACAAAGGTGAAGAGTTTAGTGTCAGCTTCTCTGGTGGTATTGCGGAGTATCCTAAAGACGGAGAATCAGTCTTTGAACTTGTGCAAGTCTCAGACAGAAGGCTGTATTTAGCAAAGAAACGTGGTCGCAACCAAATAGTCTTAGACGACGCCGAAGCCCCCGAAGAACCTGAAGAAAAGCACGAATAAATTTGGTTCTAGTGCTCTAAAGTAGGTCGACTAATTTTTTCAGATGCTCGCAGAGGTAATTGCGACAAGTCTTTGGTCTAATGCCATAGACAGTGCACTCTTGTTTATCTGATAAGAAGTTGCAAGCAAATTCAGGATCATTCATTTGCAGGCGCAAGGCCGGATAATGATTGGGATCTTGCCATGAGACTTTGTCCGGGAAGAGCTTTGAACCCTCTTTGTACTCAATAAAGACATCGGCGAATTTATATTTCGCCTTATCTCTAGTATTGAGCCGTTTGAGAAATTCTTGGGCATCATCAATGGGACCAATGATGAAATCGCGGTCTGCCATTTTGCAACAACCGGCAGCATTGTCGCGCTTACCAAAACAGTTAGAGACGCAAGTGTAGTGAATTACTTCATCTCTAATTGCTTTGGCGTCTAAAGGCTCGCTCATTCTAAGACCTTTTTATACAGTTACTGCCTTGTTGTACACTACTGCTGGCCGCGATGCAACTCCATTACCTTATAGATTTTGTCAAGATTTTCCTCAGTAGCTTCTTGCCTGCCATAACTGCCCCGATAAGTCTCAAAGGCACCATTAGTTGGTATAGCCATCTCGGTAAAGAGTAGCCATTTAGAACCAGGCTTTGGCATTTTGTCAGCACTGAACTTCCAACCTTTCTCTGGCTCACCGTCTGATTTGTCATGAAACTCAAAACGAATAGGCATTGCTCTATTGAGCTTGGGGCCTTTCAATATTTTCTCGATTCTAAATTGAGCTATGGGCGGATGATAGAAAGTAATACCATCAGCGGAGTCGTAGCCCTGATAACTGCAAATACCAATGAACTCAGAATATTTGAAGGCGTTCTCGTAAGTCAGGGCGTTCTTAGACTTAGTGTAAATCTCTTTGTCCAGGTCGACGGGAGCAATCGGTTCGGGCTTACGTACCATTACTTCTTCAGCAGCTTTCTTCAGTTCTTCAGCGGTATGAGGCCGCGAAAATATCACCACCTTCTCAGCCTTAATTGTCAGTGCGCGCAATTTAGCAGGCAAGAAGCCAGCATCGGCATCTGCTGTTACTAGGGCCTTCTTCAATACCGGCACCGCCTCTTCTAGGCGGCCAGCAGAAGCCAGGCACTCGCCATATTCGGCAAGCAAATGCGCTTTTGCTGTCGGTTCGAACTGAAAAATTTCTTCTAAGGCGAAGGTTGCTTGCTGCCAATCATTGCTATGAACGGCAGCGTTGTACAAGCCATAATTAAGATCGCCAGCCTTGTGGTCTAAACGAAGAGCACTCTTGTAGGCCGTCTCGGCTGCTGACCACTGACCTTGCTTAGCGGCGTTTACAGCTTCTCGTACCTGACGAGTGAGGGTAATAGAACCATAGGCACCAACATCATCAGCACTGTCGATGGCATAGACCGAGCTGCCAGTGCCAAAAAGAAAAGAAGCAAAAACAAAAGAGCGCGCTAACAACGCAATCAAACTAGGCGAAAAACTGCAGTCGAATCTGTCGCCTGGCAAGGATTTGCCAGACCAATATTTGCTATTCATAAACACCCCTGGTCGGAAAGTTCTACTTTCATTGTCCATGTATTGCTGCCCTTGTAAAGACAAAGGCCTGCAGTTCGCGACAACATCGGTGTTTTTGTTCACAAGAGAAAAGAGAGGAAGGCAATACCTCTCTCTCTTTTCTCAATGCTAGCTATTGAAATTATCCCTGAATCAACCCCTGAATCTAGCCTTGATTCTAGCTAGATTTATTCGTCTTCGTCATCATCGGCAGCACGTTTCTTCGGACCTGGAGCCGATGATTTAGCCGGAGCATTTTGTTGCTGCAACATACGATTTTGCTGAATCTGCTGCATTTGTTTCACAGCCGATTCATAGGCACCCTTGTAGCGATCACCACCAGGTAGTTGCATGGCGATACCAAGTGCTCTGGAAGCACCAGCGAAATCGTTGGCATTGTAGAGCATCTGACCAAGCTGACCTTGAAAATCAGCATTCCCCGGGTTGTTCTGGGCGGCCTTGCGATAGTGAATCAAAGCTGGACCTTTCTTACCGGCAGCCACCAATAGACGAGCATAGTTAAAATGCAAGACCCCATCGTTTGGTTTCATAGCCAATAAAATGTTGTACTCGCCCTCAGCTTCAGCATTGCGGCCGAGATCGGTATAACACTTGAGTAGACTCATGTGAATCATTTCTTTGCGCCCCATCGTCATACCCATCTGCGCATTAGCGCTCTGAATATTGACTGAGCATGCCAACGAGAGAAGCGCAAAAGCAAGAGCAAATCGTGATGTAACCTTAAACGTCATTTTTGAAAACCCCTTTCTTATGCTTGCTTACTGCTGTCCGCGGTGAAGTTCAATAATCTTGTAGATCTTATCGAGATTTTTGTCAGTAGCTTCTAGGCGACCGAAGCTACCGTGATAAGTCTCAAAGGCACCGTTGGTTGGAATAGCTAAATCGGTGAAAAGTAACCACTTACTGCCTTTCTTAGGCATTAGATCAGGCGAGAATTTCCAATCTTTTGGTGGTTCATCACCGGTCTTATCGTGAAACTCAAAGCGAACAGGCATTTCTCGGTTGAGCTTAGGTCCGCGTAAGAATGTGTCTATATGGAATCGAGCCACAGGTGGGTGGTAGTAGGTGATTATGTCGGCCTTGTCGTAGCCTTCATAAGTACAAATACCAATAAATTCACAGGCTGTATAAGCGTTCTCTAGGGTGAGAGCGAAATCTGACTTATCACCCCGTACATCTTCACCGTGCACTAGTTCCCGTGTTGGCGGCTTGTATTTGGTCACTTCCGCTATCATGCGGTCTTTTTCTGCCTGCGTCAGTTCACGCTTGGGCACTTCCTTTACAGTTTCAGTTTTGACCATCAAAGCCCGCAGCTTATCGGGCATGTAGTTGGCATCAGCATCTACAGTTAGCAATGCTTTCTTTAGCACCGGAATAGCTTCTTCAAGCCGGCCGGAGGAAGCCAAGCATTGCCCGTATTCAGCTAGCAAATGGGCTTTAGCGCTAGGATCTTCTTGAAAAATCGCTTCAAGAGCGACCGAAACTTGTTGCCAATCACCAACGTGGGCAGCAGCATTGTACAAACCATAATAAAGATCGGTGGCTTTAGGATCTAAAGCAATCGCTCTTTGATAGGCCTGCATAGCTGTGGGCCATTGGCTCTGCTTCACGGCTCTAGCCGCTTCACGGGCCTGACGCGTAACAGTGATTGAGCCAAACAAACCAACGTCATCTAAGTTATCGACGGCCAAGACAGGCGTAAACATACCTGCACCCACCGCAGTCAACAGCAGTGACAAACTGGAGGCCATCAGCGCCTTCTTTTTAAACATTGAGGTCCTTTGCTTCATTTGCTTCTCGATCCTTGATTTAGAAACCATATAGATGGGTTATCAGACGAAGCTTTAGTTGACTGGTCTTTTCAATTACAAGCTTCCTACTAGCCAATTTTCCACATTCCATAGCTTTTATGCCACTTGACAGTGAAAAATTTGGCAGATTTTATTACATCCTCTAATAGAGCTACAAGAAAAAATCTCCAAATAGCCATTCAGACCATTTTAGCCACATCGCCAATTAAAATGCACAAAGAACATAGACCGATAATCAGAGCGAAATGTTTCCGATTGCAACCATTTCACCAGGAGCCGCCGCCTCCCCCACCAAAACCCCCGCCGCCACCGCCTCCAAAAGTACCGCTCGCACCAGAGCCCGCACTAGAGGAAGGCGCCACAGCCTGTAGACCGGTACTAATCGCTCCCAAGCCGGTGCTCATACAACGAACGAAATATCCTGGCTGGAAATCGCTGTTACTCTCAGAACTCTGATACCAGGTTGGTACCGCCACCCTATCAACTGCCAAGTCCTCAAATGCTTCAGCCCAACGATCGGCGGCGTTTACGACCATGGCGTAGGGAAGGAAGCGGGCAAAAATTGTCGGATCTTTATCGGCCAAAGCTCTGATGCTTTCTTTATCGACTTTCTCGACAAAGCGAACGAAGGCCAATGACTGCCGCCTCAATTTCACACCTGAAAGGGTGCGAGCAGGCATTGCCACAGAAAAGAAGAAAAACAGAATCGCAGAAAAAATTGCTCCAAGGATGACTGGAACTCCAATTAAATTGGAAGCAAATAGAAGGGAAAAGGCAGCCAACATTACTATTGTTGTTCCTATTTGCATGTACTGTCGCCTGACGCCCTCAGGACTTGCTCTAAACCAGCCATTGTCAGTCATGCTGGCATACAAAAGTTGACTGAAGTGCGAAAAGCGAACAGCACCGACCGCCGACAAATCAGATAGCCTAGTGACGAAGTCATAGTCAGACTCGTCTTGCCATTTAAAAAGTGATTGAAGCATTTCAATTTCAAATGGCTTCAACTCTTTGCTAGACATGTCAGCATCAGCATTGCGCTCAAATTGATAATCTTTGTTGGCGCCCCAGAAACCAGGTTTGTCCACTTCAACTATCTTGAAATAACCACGTACAGCCAGGTCAACCACGATTGAAAGCACGTCTCGGCTATCAACTCGTTCGTCAATAATTACACCCATCTCGGCAGGTGTTAACTCCTTTGGCGGCTGCCAATCAAAAGCAATGCCAGAAATTGGTTCTTCGTCTGTGCCGAGGTAGCGCCATGTGGCATAGAGACCAAAGAATGTCAGCCCTGGCAAAAGGAAGAGCGGATACCAATCAATGAGAAACCAGCCAATCTGTGTGGATAACGGCGGCGCCACCATTGCACCCGAGGGCAATCGCACAGCAACCGTCAGGCCCTGACCTGGGGCGATATCGTTGGCCTGGAAATAGAGTCTCTGTCCAGCTTGCTCAAAAGCCACTCCCTCTGCTGATTGCGAATTGGGTGCTCCCAAGAAGGCTTGGGTTTTGACAGCGCTGACATTGAAACCAGCGGGCAGATCAAGGCTGAACTTTACCGACCGGATCGGGTATGGCCACTGATCGCCAGTGACGTTCCAGTAGATTTCAGGCTCCTTATTAAAGAAGTTGACTGCTCTGCGTAACTTATAGTTGATGACATAAGTATGATTACCGGAGAAAACTTTATTGGCAGATCCAATTTTGATATTTATATCGTTGCCACGTGAGCTTTGTGAAAAAGCAAGACTCTGATCATTCTCGTCTTTAACTGAATTGAGATGGAAATCAACTGTATATGAGGCCCCAAAGCGTGAATACTTAACTGGCATCGTGCGAAAAATGCCATGCCTTGGTTCGCTAAAATTGACATTGATTCTTTCAATGACATCAAGAGTAGAGTCTCGCTGCGCTGTCATCGCAACATTCATACTGGTAATTTCATCAGCCTGACAAGCTGGCACTGAGACCAAAGCAAGAGCGCTGCAGGCCCAGAGAAAAACTTTCAACCACAGCCTTGTCATTGATTCTACGTCCGCGACTGATACCCGATAACTGATACTTGCACTAACTAGTACTGGAAGAACTTGCTACCGGGCAATTATATAACGCTGTTTATGCAGATAGACATAGCGACTAGAGCATCCACAGAGGGCGCCGATTAGGGCTGCCCCCCACAAAGATATAGGCTGCCCATACAATCGGGGCCCAGAAACTCAGTCAAGATGTAACTGGGGCGCTTTAAATTTCCCGCCCCAAAACTGGACACAACTATCTTCTATTGGATTCACTACCTATGACTGCAAGCATCGACAACCGGGCCATGCTGGGGGAACTGTTTTACAAAGCTGGTCTGATCAACATAGCCCAACTTTGCCAGGTTCTCTGTATAGCCCACAAAAACAGCCTGCCAGTCGGCCGAGTACTGACCATGGTCGGCCTGACCAAGCATAAGACAGTTGAAGCCGCCCTGACCTTGCAAAACTTAGTAAGACAAAACGTCATGTCCTATGACATGGCCATTGAAGCCCTGTACTACGCAGGAACAAGCAAAGCGACACTGGCAGCAATTCTGCAAGAACTTGGTTGGCAGGGTAACATCTATCGAGACGAAGAAAATTTAGGAACACTTCTCGTGGAAGCTGGCATTCTCACGCAGAAAAGTATAGAAGATTCCCGGGGCCTAGGCCGTCATATAGGCTTACCACTAGAACGGGTGCTAGTCTTGCAAGGGCTCGTCAGCACCAGTTTGCTTGGCACCGCCCTCAGTGCGCAATCTCTGATTCGCTCTGGGCGCGCCGATAGGAACCAAGCAATCAAGGCACTGAACTCAGCCAATAGCATCACAGTCAGTTCAAATTCAAACTGTGATATTGCCCTGATTACCTCTCGTGCTCCCTACATCCGCCTTGACGAATTACTATTACTGGCCGGTCTGCTATCAGACAGCGACGTCAAGAAATTCACATCAAAAGACAGCAGCGATGTTCAGCGCACTCTAGGTGAAGAAATCGTCGAAAGTGGCATGTTCAGCTCTAACCTGATTGCCGCTGCCGTGCGTCTACAGACATTGATGGCCAAGCACCAGGTCACACCAGACAGAGCGGCGCGCGCCCTCAAACTAGTATTCAGCAAGAACTTATCTCTGACTAAGGCCTTAAAAGAAATCTCCCGCGAAAGCGACCCCTATGACGGCAATATCACTCTCTATCACTTACTGCGTCTATCTGGCCTAGTCACTGCCTACGATATCAGACGACTAGGGCACTTACCGGCACATCCAGAAGGTGGCATGGGTTCTTTAGAAGAAAGGCTAATTAAAACAGGCATTGTTAACCGCTCAGCACTCGATGCCGCTAAGCGCTGCTTATTGTTAACCCAAGAAGGTTTTCTCACAGCCGAACAAGCGATGATAGTTTTACACCACTGGTCATGGAGTGGTGAAGGCCTGACCCGCGTGCTAGAAAAATTGCAATGGGCTGACGGCACCAGCCTGCCTTCCCTCAAGGCACTGGCTTTCACCGGCTAAGACAAAGTAAATTGCTAACTAGTGAAATAGCTCAAGTTTTGAACTAGCTGACTTTTGAACTAGCTCACGACCCAGCCGAGAGCTAGTAGCTTAACTGTAATATTGGTTTTCTTGGGCGGCACAGACACGGCTTCTAGGGCCTCTTTCAGTGGGTCAAACCTATCGGCGAGAGCTTGGGCCTCAGCCTGAAACTGGCTGTTGAGAAGTTGCAACTTACCGTTCAAGGTCTCTAGATTATCTTCAGCTCGACCGACATCCTCTCGCTGTTTCGCCACTTTACTAATGCCCCGCGCGGCGGTAGTTGCCCTACCGATAGTAGAAGAGCTAACAGCCTTGCGCCCCATGAAGGCACCAAGGACAGTAGCACCAATCGAAATGGCCGAATTGAGCTCGTGCTGCCGAGCCTCAGCTTGCTCGACTTGCACTTTCTGCTCAGCCAAACGAATACGATCTTGCAAGCTATTGATGCGAGCATAGTATTTGTCGCGCAGTTTTGCCACCATTAAATCGCGCTGTTCAAACGCCATTTGCTGTAAGCGAATACGAAAATCTCGCTCACTTTCATTAGGCTGACTGACAGCACTGGTAGCGGCACTGCGCCACAACTTACAAGGAAGCCCCTCAACCAACCAGGCCGCAAATTCTTTGTTCCAAGTTTTATAGCTGCTTACTTGAGTGAGAGCAGCAGCTGGTTCCGCGAAAGTAAAAGAGGGGTCGCCAATACTTTCTAACTTGGCCAAGTCAACCTTGATTGACTTAGCCTTTGTCCACTCAGCTGGCACCACTGAATCATTGCAAGGCACTAAGAAGCATTTATTGACGGTGCAATCAAGGCCAAGCTTACTATCAAGATAGCGTACAGTTGCAGCTGCAAGAAGAAATGGACGATAAATGCCTTGGGGCTTATCTGAAAAAGATGCCACATCAGCGGGGATAAATAGCTGGGCAATTTCGGGAGCAACCACTGGCTTTTTAGCAAAGCTCGCGGTGCCAGCCAAAGTTGAATTGGTAGCATTTGCCCTTGTAGGAGATGCCTCGGTAGCAGTTGCTAAAGCAACAGAATCTTGACCAGGGTTTCGACTGGCGTCAGCCGCGACCATCACTGATTGGCCGGAGCTGTCACTTTTAACACTACCTTGATTGCTAATTTTAACTTTGAGCGGGTCCATCAAGTCTTTAATCTGGCGGCGATTAAGAGGTCCGCGCAGGTAAGACATCGTGAACCTGGTTTTAAAAATCACCGGTGCATCTTCATGGACATTGTTCATGAGAAAGACTCTGTCACCAAGCCGACTGAGGGTCTCTGACAGGGAAGCACCAGAGCTAGAACCAGAACGAGAACCAGCTTCTTGAGCAGCCGACTGTAATCCTTCTAACACACGCATCTTGTCGCGCTCGGTTTGCAGCCGACCAATAAACCAGGTGCCGGCATTAGACAAGCCTTTATAGTCGATATCAACCGGGTTCTGGGTAGCAAGCACAATACCAAGACCAAAGGCCCGAGCTTGTTTCAGCAGCGTAAGCAAGGGGGTTTTGCAAGGCGGATTAGCCACTGGCGGAAAATAGCCGAAGATCTCATCCATGTATAGAACAGCCCTCAGACTAGTCGTACCTGACTGGCTGCGCATCCAAGTCAGCACTTGATTGAGCAAAAGGGTGACAAAGAACATCCGCTCGGTATCCCCGAGGTGAGCTATTGAAAAAATAGAAACCCGGGGTTTGCCGCTCTTACTCCAAAGAAAACTATCTACATCTAATGGCTCGCCACTGAGCCAGGCATCGAAACCAGGGGCGGCAAGAATATTGTTCAGGCTGATCGACAAATCGAAGCGCTCTTTTGCCGGATAGAACGACTCCATGTCAAGAGCACCCACCCTGGTCATGGGAGGTTTCTGAATCAACTGAATCAAATCGGTAAGGTCAACGTCTTTCGAATTTTTCCAGCAATCAGCAATAATCGTCGAGATAAGAATATGGTCACGGTTGCGTAGAGAATCGCCCGCATCGCCACTAACGCCAAGTAAGGCCAGTATACAAGTGGCAGCCGACTGCACTCTCTCCCTCAACAAATCACCATCGTCCATGGTTTCGTCGTCGGGCTTTTTCAGTGAATTCAAAATAGATACGGCCAGACCAGAGCTAGCGCCAGGCGTATAAATATTGAAGTCACAGGATTCTTTCAATCGGGCAATACGAGCGCCGTCCTGACCAGATTTAGCTAGACCTTCTTGCCATAACTGAGCTTGCTTCTGGGCGAACTCTTCAACGCTAAGGCCTTGACGCCGGGCGTCGTCAAGATTTACCCAGGGAGCAAAATCTTTTCCACTTAAGTCAGGGAAGGTTAACAAGAGATTAGCAATGTCACCCTTGGGATCAATGGCGATTATTGGTATGCCGTCAATGGCAGCTTCTTCTAGCAGGCCGAGACAAAGACCGGTTTTGCCGCTGCCAGTCATGCCGATGCAAACCGCATGGGTGACAAGGTCTTTCGATTCATATAAGACGGGCTCAGCTGTTAGCTCGCTACCACCGTCTAAATCATGCTTATGACCGAGGTAGAACACTCCCAATTTTTCGAAATCAGACATGAGCTCTCCGTAATCGAATATCAATCAGATCTAAGTTTAACCCCCTAAAAACAAATTAGAGCCTGTCAACATGACATATGACCAATCTTGGCGCTAAGGCTCTGAGCAGGCTATACTTAACCACTTTGATAGCAATTTAGACGTATAAGCAGCGGTGCAGGTTTAAGCAGTGAAAAATTCTTCTCAAGAGACCCCAAACAGAATCTCTGCGGCGGGCAGAGCCAATGCTCTAATGATTCTGATGGCAGCTCTGTTTATTGCTCTTGCCTTCTGGTATCCGCACTTTTCAGTCGGTGGCCAGAATTACAACCAACCGCCTCAGCCAATGGCGCCACCACCAATAATCATCATGCCACCACCACAGCCTTTCCGCCCGCCTGTTGTGGTGCCAACAGACGTCACATCTCCCCAACTAATGAACGATCCAACATCGCTTGTGATTGACGCGCCCACAGCCTTTGCCCTCAACGGCATTCAGCTGATTACTGACAGCCAGTTTCCCAAAGGCGACATCGTCAATCAGACTTTCGACTGGATTACAGTGCTTGCCAGAGAAGGTGCACAATTCACTAAACCAAATAATTACACTGCCGATCTTAAATCGGGAGACATTTTGGTATCAGTGAAGAGCCCATCTAAACTCGCTCTGGTCATAACTCCGCTAGGCACGATTGCAATTGGTGCCAATGGCGATGTTATGGTCTGCTATAACAACGGCGTATTGCGGGTAATGAACTTTGACGGCGAAGGCAAAGCCATCAAAGTACAACTCGATAAAGGACCATTCGCTGGTGACGCCGACCCTACTGTAGTTCTAGCCTGCGGCTATGAACTGATTGCCGGTCAAGAGAAGATGACCCGCTCCACTCTTCGCCCCAAAGATGGTATCGCTCGCCGCTATCAGAAAGTACTGGAAAACGGCCATCTAGCAGTCTCTGAGTTCTCAATTGAAAGCGCTATCAACAGCTGCGATATGCTCGTCGACCTGCAACAAAAAACATCGGGAGTGAAAGAGCGCCGCATCCTCTCGGACATGTCAAAAATGGCCGCTGTGCTCAACTACAAGAATGGCTCACAAGGCTATACAGCTGAGAAGTAAAATCTGTTAGCAAAATCGTCAGTCAATCTAGTAACACTGCTACTGCTTGCCCTTCTTGTTTTCGCCTGCTTTGGTAATACCCTAGGCGTCTATTTCAACTGCGACGACTTTTTGCATTTACCCTATCTCTATAGACTTTTCAACGGCGAGCCTGAGCTGTTTCTCTCTAACTTCACCGGCCCCTGGGTGGGCGAGCGCTCTCTCTACTTGTTCTTTAGACCACTGACCGAAGTCAGCCTCATGGTTGACTATTTTTTCAACCATGAGAAAGCCTTTGGCTACCACCTGAGCAATCTCATTTGGCATACCACAAATGCCTTCTTACTATTTCTCTTTAGCAAGGCGTTATTAGAAAAGCTGACAATAGGTGAAGAGCGAGATCGCCTATTCATGGCCGCATGCGCAGCGGCACTATTTGCTGTATTTCCCACTCAAAGCGAAGCAGTTGCCTGGATTTTAGCCCGGGCCGATTTGGTCAGTACTTTCTTTTTGCTCCTCAGTCTTTATTTTTTCGTTGCTAAACACGACAAAACAATTCTTTCACTGGCCGCCTTCCTTGCCTGCCTGCTCTCAAAAGAAACAGCCATCAGCCTACCTCTGATTATTTTTGCTCTTTCAATTACTCTTTCTCAAGCACAAACAGCAAAACAAAAAATAGTTCAAGCCAGCAAAGAGACAGCACCATATTTAGTGGTTTTTGCCTTCTATCTGGCTTGGCGCTATCTTGCTATAGGCAAGCTCGTTGGCGGCTATGTCGGCTCAATTGGAGAGCGCCTGTACGAAAATTTCTTCGCCCGCTGGGTATCCTCCGGTTCGCTCTGGCAACTCTTGCATCCCTTCAATCAGGCAATTTTTGCCGAGAACCATGTTCTTCGTCTAATTCTGCGCCTGCTCTATGCTCTGGCAGGAGTGCTCGTAATCATCGGCACAACAATCGATCAAAAATTGACCAGCAAGCAAAAGCCTATCTACTTTGCCTTAGCTTTTTTGCTTGCCACCATGCTGCCTAATTTTCAGGTCTGGGGCCTCTCTAGTTCCATGTCTGGCAGTCGTATTGCCTATCTTCCCAGTGTAGGTCTTGCACTCCTAATTGTTTTTAGTGTCTATTTACTCTCACCAAAATTGCTTCCCCTAAAATCAGGAGCGCTCCTAAAAACCACTAGCCAACTCGCTCCGGTTGCCCTGATGCTAACTTTTGCCTGCATTACCAATGGCAACAATGTCGCCTGGCTCAATTCGGCCAAGATGATTCGAGAGCTAAAGAGCAATGTTGAGAGCGAGGTGGCAAGGCTTGCTGACGGCCAGAAGCTAGTTGTCTTCAACTTACCATCGCGAGTAGATGGGGCGTTTACTTTCACTATGCGCTCTATGCTCGCGGGACTATTCACAGCACAGCCAATAGCTGATTCAACAGCTGATTCATTAGCTGACATTAGTGATCGCGTGGTGCCCCTCGACTATCACCCCAACTGGAGTATCTTCGTAAACCGGCACGATTTTGCATCAGTGATTACGCAACCACAGCTTTATAAATTAGCAGTCTATGACGCCGCTCTAGGCAAGTTGGTACCGACAGATTTATCCCAGGCAAATGAGCCGGCTAATCTTTCTGCTCTTTCGACCAATTCTACTCTTCCTGCTTATTCTACTCTTCCCACTCTTTCACTAACTCTCGGCCAGGGCCCCAAGAGCAGCTCTTATTATCTAAAACCAGAGGGGTCAGTAAAATCGATCAACCCTCTAGCAGTGGATTTCTTAGAAGTCGTTGTCAAAGTAACAAAGAAATATCCTCAGAACTTTCCCAGACCAGACGATAAGGCTTCTCTCTTCATCATCTGGAATAACAGACCAGCAGACCAAGAAGATCAAACTGAGCCACATTGGATGGCTGTGCCAGCCGACGGCCAAGAGCACAAAATATTGATTGAACTCGGACCGCAAAAGCGCTGGCTGTTGAGCAAAAACGTTGACATGATTAGACTAGATGTGGCTACAGAAGATTATGACTGGCAAATTAGCAAGCCAAAACTACTTGATGCCAATGCCATTACTCCTTTTCTAGCCACTGCTAACTCTGACGACAACTATGCACTAGCGCCGCTTTCGGCAGACAGAAAAACCAAGAGTGAAAAGAGCGAGCCATCCCAGAGGGCGATTACTTTTAACTATGACGCCAGCAAATTGAGAGGCCATACCGTTGTTGTGGAAGTATCAAAACCATACGCTTCATTTGAGCACTACGATAACTTGATGAGAGAACGTACTCTAAATAGACGGGCCTTGCTGAGAGCCAAACTCAATAACCTCAAAGGCAACTTTACTATTGATACTAAAGTAGGCGACAGTCATGACCAGGCCGTCTATCAGGTGCATGTAGCGGCCTTAGATGAGGCAGGGCAAGTCGTGGGCACGTTTAGCGACTCAGTCACTATCAAGTCGGCCTTGCCCTCTGCAATAACCGCATTGCCAGCTGAAACAACGGCCTTGCCCAAAGATAGAAAGTGATTAGCATCGCTTTGATCAAGCTGTCTTCTATCGGCCAGGCAACCAAGCTCTGAACGTAGGTAGCAAACCTCACGATGAAGCGAGGTGGTGAGACGCTTAGAAGCGACCACCGGATTAATTTGCAAGTCAGCAGCATACTCTTCGATTGAAACAGGCGTACCAATATTGTAGTGAGCGACACCACTTTCGTAGGTAATACCAACCGGCACAATCGGCACTTCAATATTGTTTTGATGAGCAGCAAAAGCAATGCGGGCTATGCCCTTCTTGAACGGATGTGTATGGCCATCATAAAAGACATTGCCTTCGGGAAAAATGACAAAGGGCTCTCCCTTTCTAAACTGTTGCAATACGTGGCTGACAAAGTCGAGTTTGGGATGGGCCGGAAAAGCACCAACGCGGCTCAAGAGAAAACCCTGCAGACCTTTCAGTTCGTTGGGCGAAACCATAAAATTAGCCGGTCTGTCGATGATGCGACCAAGAGTGGGGCCGTCCCAGCGCGAGGAATGATTTGCTATACAAATATACGGACCACTAGCAGGCAAATTCTCTTTGCCGCGAATTTCGACCTTCTTAAAATGCAGAGCGATTACTAATTTTGCTAACAGCGACAAGAGAAAGAATGAGACTGGATCTTTGCAGTCTCTCATAGAAGCTTTGAGGCGGGCCATTTGTGTTTGTTTAGACGACATAAATCCTCCTGGGCAAAAGCACAGGTTTAAATTGGTAAAAGACGAAAAACTAACTAGCTAACTTACTAGCGCATCAACACTATTAGATTAGCTCTAAGCTAAGCTAGTGTTTTTATCGAACGAACACTTCTCATATTGTTTTTAGGGCTTTTGTTTTTGCCCGGGCAAACTTAGAGCCACGTATACAGCCATAGAGACAAAGAAACCGACAAACCAACCGTAGTCGTAAAGTGGTTTAAGCGTCGGCACAAAGGCTCCGACCCAGGCCAGGGCACAACCAGCAATGGTCGCCAGCACTGCTACAAAATTCCAGCCCGACTTATATTGATAGGCACCGCCAGGCAAATAGAGATCGGCCAGTTCTAGTTTGGTCTTACGCAAAATCCAATAATCGGCAATTAGAACACCAGCTATCGATCCCAAACCGCCAGAATAGCCTTGCAACCAGACAAAAATATAGCCATGGGGGTCGGCAATCAATCGCCAGGGCTGCATTAAGACACCCACCAGACCAGTAATTAGACCACCAACTTTGAATGTAATAAAGCGTGGGAAAGCATTGGCAAAATCGTTTGCCGGTGACACCACATTAGCAGCCACGTTAACAGACAGGGTAGCTAAAGCCACAGTGAACATGGCAATGGCGACTACAGCTGGCTGATCAGCGCCAAGGCGACCGAGCAGTTTAACTGGGTCCCAGAGCTGATCCATAGCCACAGTTGGATAGATAACCACAGCGGCCGAAGTGATCATCACTCCCATGGCCGAGAATATTGCCATGGCAGTCGGTAGGGCAATTACTTGACCGATGGTCTGCTCTTTTTGTGAATGGCCAAAGCGCGTGAAGTCTGGCATATTGAGCGACAGAGTGGCCCAGAAGCCAATCATGCCAGTCAAAGAAGGAATGAATACGGCCCAAAACTCGCCAAATGTAGCGAACTTGCTCTTCTCATGTAAAAGATCGCCAACACCATGGGCGAGGTTGACAGTCCAAACAAGAAGCACAAAAGTCATAATCAAAACAAAGGGTGCTGCAAGGCTTTCGACCTTTTTCAAAACATCCATGCCACGAAAAACAATCAGTATGTTCAAGCCCCAGAACAGAGCGAAAGACAACCATTCTGTTCCCATATAGTCGAAATAGGGACCGCCTAATAAAGCGCGCCAGACATTTATACCTATAAGTGCGCCAAACATAGTATTAAAAGCCTGGCCGCCGATCCAGGCCTGAATGCCAAACCAGCCGCAGGCAACAATAGCCCGCATCAATGCTGGTAAATTGGAGCCCATGGTGCCATAGGCTGCCCGAGCGAAAACAGGAAAAGGGATACCATATTTGGTGCCGGGATGAGAATTGAGCAAAATCGGCAAAAGCACAATAGTATTGCCGAGCAAGATAGTAAAGATAGACTGCCAGGCATTCATGCCATTGGCAATTAAACCAGACGACATCATATAAGTAGGTATGCAAGCCGACATGGCGAACCAAAGAGCGATATAGCTATAGGTCGACCAATTGCGGTCAATTACTTTAACTGGTGCCAAGTCGTGATTATAAAACGGACTCGATTTAATCTCAGTCTCGTCGGCCAATTCGACCCGTCCATCGCTGTGTTCAACAAGTCTGTGGCCTTCCGACTGAAATTGACTCATAAATGGCCTCGCTAGAATTTAGGCGAATGGGGCGAACGACGGGAGCAAAGGAAGGGGGCGGGGGGCTACAATATTAGCTCATAAGTGGTAGAACAGTAATTGGGACCATACTAGCCATTAAGCACGATCAACGGCAGATTGACGGTTATAAGAGGCGCAAATAGATGAAAGCCACACAAGCAAAGAGCCCGGCAGTGACAAAAGCGAAGTCGGCAGCAAGCAGTGAAGCTAAAGTCACTCAGAGCAAAAGCAAGTCGCAAAATACGAGCAAGAAGAAGAGTACGGCCGACCCCCTATCGATGTGCCCAGTAGACGGCGCCGGTTGGTGTCCCTATCCCTTTTCAGTAGCTCAACTAAAGAAAAGACTGAAAGCGAAGGCCCAACAGACTTAAAGGTCAAAATCTTAAAGACCAGCATCATAAAGCCAGAATTCAAAGGATAGAAACCTGCAAATTATCAGACGCTACGCAAGTCCCCTTTTAGCATTCGTCATCACAATATTTGCGCAAACCGTTAGTGCGTACACTATTGAAGGCAAAATTGAACACCAAGAGGCGCTGCCCTCAGTCGACAGCTCTATTCGCAAAGGGGCGCGCTTCAATGCCGGGGCAGACCTAGAAGCTAACAATAACTGGGTAAAAGTACCGACCTGGCTGTCTGGCACTTGGATTGTGAACGAAGAAACCGCGGTTCTGCGAGAAGACTTTAAAACCGGGCGCATTGACCGCTCTCCTTCGGTTTTCATGGCCCGCCAGGAGTTTACCTACGGTAGCCAGAAAGACCGCCAGGGCGGCATCTGGCACTATATCGGCGCACCCTATACCTCAAAGACCAGGCTAACAGCCTACCAGGAGTTTCACCAGGTCAAAGAAAAGCAGTTTCTAGTGGCCAACGAAGCTGAAGTGCAGTTCCGCACTCTGATGACCGTAGTGCGCGTAAGCAACCTCAATGGCCGTGTGGCAGACTCGTTTCAGCAAGAAAGTATCACCAGCTATCGCCCCCTTGAAGACGGTGTGATCGCCCTGGCAGCCTCTAACAAGACCTTCGACGCCAACGGCAGAGCCGTCTTTCAGCAAAATAACGAAGCTCGCATCAGGCGCTATAAGCATTTCAATGAAACCGACAAAAAAGACGGCAAGAACCTCAGAGAGCTGTTCTTGCAATATCTAGAAGCCAATGGTCTGTCGAACTTAATGCCATAATCAATTTGAGCAAAATGTAGTTCAAAATTAAGTCAAAATTAGGGCTTTTTGTAAGGCATGAAAGAGAGAAAAGGCTTACCTTCCCAGGCACCCACACTGACAGTGATGGGGCCAACCGTGTCGAACTTCAAGACAATAGTCTTGCCTCGCGGCCCACTGAGTGCGCTTACAACTAGTAGTTTCGCTCCGTAGATCCAACTCCAGTCAACAGAACAGACGGCCTCAGCCAGTTTAGGCATATCGCTGACCGGTCGAATCACGCTATCTATAGTCAACTCATCAGCAATGCTCATCTCACTGTCGCCTTCTTCAACCGCAGCAGTAAGTAAAAGGCCGCGACCATCGGCAAAATTTAAACCAAAGCTGTGCAGCGAACTAGCTGCTGAAACCAGGGTGGCTCCGGCTAATTCACTGCTAATATTGCTTGGACTGGTGATATCGGCCTTGCTGCTCATTTTTCGCCCTTATAGCTTTGGAACTTAACGTGTCACCTAGAATAGGCCATATAGAATTGCTATAAATGATACCCTCTAGGTTTGCAGACTTGAACTAAACTAAATTGAAGCATTTTGACGTAATTATTATTGGCGCAGGCGGAGCTGGCATGATGTGCGGCAGCACAGCCGGCAAACTAGGCCGCTCAGTGCTACTGATTGACCATAACCAGAAAATCGGCCGCAAAATTCTTATTTCGGGTGGTGGTCGCTGCAACTTTACCAATGTCGGCACCCGAGCAGAGTCGTTTGTCAGTAACAACCCACACTTTGCCAAGTCGGCTCTTTCGCGCTACACTCCTGCCGATTTTATCAAGCTTGTCGAAAAGCACCGCATTCGCTATCACGAAAAAAAACTCGGCCAATTATTCTGCGACCACTCAGCCGAACAAATTGTCGATATGCTCATAGACGAATGCAATCAAGCAGACTGTCAATTTCAAACAGACACAGCCGTAAAGTCAATTGCTAAGAACACTGGTGAGGCAACTAGTGGTCGCTTTATAGTAGACACCACAGCAGAAATATATAGCTGTGATTCGCTTGTCATTGCTACAGGCGGCCTCTCCATTCCGCAAATTGGTGCCACCGGATTTGGTTATGAGATAGCACGCCAATTTGGTTTGAAAATCGTACCAACCGCCGCTGCTCTCGATGGCTTCAGCTGGGGAGATTCTGATCTTGCTCGCTTCAGCGACCTAGCTGGACTATCTCTTGATACGACTGTATCCTGCAAAAAAGCAAGTTTCAGAGAGAACATTCTCTTTACCCATAACGGCTTAAGCGGTCCCGCCAGCCTACAAATATCACTTTACTGGTCACCCGGTGACAGCCTCAGCATTGACTTAATGCCCGAGGCCAATGCTTTAGAGGTGCTGCAGGCAAGAAAAAAAGCTGGCAGTAGACAAGAAATTAAAAATGTACTGGGTGAACTATTGCCAAAGCGCTTTGCTGAATACTTCACTCATTACCTCGATATCAACGGGCCAATGAACACATTGCCCGATAAAAAGCTGCTGCAGCTAGCAGGCTCACTCAATGGCTGGCAAGTAGCACCGGCCCGCACAGTGGGCTACAAAAAAGCAGAAGTAACCAGAGGTGGGGTTGACACCAGCGAACTTTCATCTAAAACAATGGAAGCAAAAAAAGTGCCCGGTCTATATTTCATAGGCGAAGTGGTGGACGTAACCGGTATGCTCGGTGGTTACAATTTTCAGTGGGCCTGGGCTTCTGGCTTTGCCGCTGGTCAGGCAGTATAGAGAAGAGACTTGTGGGCACTAGACTCTTTCAAATTGCACTAATAGCAATACTGACTCTAATACCGCCTTTGCGCCTGGCATACTTTCTATTTACCAACGGCGAAAACTGCGCCAACAATGATGACATAACCTACCTTGAGCAGTTCGTGAGAATGACCGGCTCAGGCTACAACTGGCTCAATTACTTTGGCGATACTTTTGTCTATGGTCACTCCACGGCCTTCAATCAAATAGTTTTCAATCTCTATGTTCTGTTCGGCCATATGAATCAGAATCTAGGTGCGGCCATTGGCATTGCCCTCATGGCCATTAGGCTTGCCCTCTTATTCGATATGGGCGTAAGTCCGTCAAATAAGTTGAGGTGGTACTGCCTGCCACTCATGAGCGCTATTATCTTTGCACCCACCGCAGCGTCAATACTGACCCAGGGCTCTTTTGCTATTACCTGGCAGTTAGCACTTACACTAGGCGCTGCTGCTCTCTGGGCCTTGTTTCGCCAGTCGGAAACGTCCAGCACCAAGGCCATTGCCAGCGCCAGCATTTGCATTGTCTTAGGCTCGTGGACCATTGCCACCACTTTGATAATAATTCCAATTGTCTGGTTTTGGGCCTGGCGTCTAAAATTGTTGAACAAACAATCGCTATTATTTTTAGGGTGTGCCACCGCTCTTTCAATATTTCCTGATCTGCTTTACCTTGAGAGTGGGGTGGGCACCTCTCGCCCCCTAGCAGAAGTGCTAAAGCCCCTTGATTTGACAATGTTTCTAAGTTCGCTCGGTCGCAACTTTGCTCCAGGAACCGGCTGGTATATGGAACGCATGGCCCCGGCAGAAGTATTTAGTTCGCTCGGTTTGATACTACTTGTTGCCATTTGTGTTTTGGCAAAAGCAATTAATAAGAGGACCACTGAAGACAATCAAAAACTTCTTTGTCGACACTTCTACCCTTCCTTGGCAATTGCCTCCTTTGCCGTGGGCAACTTACTCCTAACCAGCATGGTGAGGCCAATCATTGCCCCCTGGTATGGTCAAATAAGCCTTTGGTTTTGGATTGGCTTGGTGGGAATGGCCGCGAGTATTTTCGAGCTAGTTACCAGCGATGAAAAGCTCAAGTCAGGAGCTAAGATTCTAGCTGCCACCACCTTAATAAGTATTGCCAGCTTTACTCTATTTTCGCCCGGATTCGAGGATAAAGAATTCTTCTTGGAGAACCGCTCTCCGGCATATTTATCTGTTTTGCGCAATTACCAGACGCCACCACCGCCGGGGCTATTACCACCTTACAAATACATTCCGCTCAAGCCAGAGAGACTGGCTAAAATTCTCGAACAATATCAGCTCTCACCGTTCGACAAAGTAGACACTATCTTATTTCAAGGAGACTGCGTCGTTCCTGGTTTAGTGCAATTTCGCAACGATGGCACAGAAGAAAGCAAGCTTTTCTTCTTGAGCCAAGACAAAAAAGAGATATTTACGGCTACCTACTACAAGCGACTAAACCTTTGCCTAGATGGCTCTATGACAGTGACCTGGCATGTCAAAATACCAGACGATGCAAAAGCCGCTCAATTTACAACTGATCTTTGGCCGCTAGAGGAGGCAGGCAAGAAGAGCGCGGGCGGAAAAGCAAATGCGCTCACTATCTCAATCGGCACCAATCAGCCGCTAGTATTCGAGATAGAACAAGGCCAGAAGTCAAATGTAAGGGTTGACCTAGTTCCATATCGGGGAAAAGTTGTCGACATTGTCTTCACCCACAAACAAAACACCCCACGGCCCACAGTGCTTGAAGTGCCGAAGGTAGAAGTTGAGAGGGAGTAACACAGAGGTGCTTGGGAGCCCGCTGTGCTGTAATGAATAACAAAGCTGGGGCTCCGATGTTAGAATTTCTATCCGAAAATCTAACATCGGAGCCTAGTTAGAATTTCAATCCGAAAATCTAACATCGGAACCTAGTTAGAATTTCTATCCGAAAATCTAACATCGGAACCTAGTTAGAATTTCAATCCAAAAATCTAACATCGACTCGTTAGAATTCCAATCCGAAAATCTAACATCGGAACCTAGTTAGAATTTCAATCCAAAAATCTAACATCGGAACCTAGTTAGAATTTCAATCCAAAAATCTAACATCGGAACCTAGTTAGAATTTCAATCCGAAAATCTAACATCGGAACCTAGTTAGAATTTCAATCCGAAAATCTAACATCGGAACCTAGTTAGAATTTCAATCCGAAAATCTAACATCGGAACCTAGTTAGAATTTCAATCCAAAAATCTAACATCGACTCGTTAGAATTCCAATCCGAAAATCTAACCACAAACAATTGAACCTTTCGCCTCCATACAGCGTTATTAAGAATACACGCTGTTTATGAGGTGCAATCATGAGCTGTCATGGCGATATCCTGAACTTTATTTCCACCCTCCCCACTAATACGTGGTTTTCCACTCAACAAGTACTAAATCTTGGCACGAGAGAGGCCATAGACCAATGTCTTTATAGACTAGTAAAATGCGGCTATCTCACCCGCATCGCTTGGGGTCTTTTCACGCTAGGAACAAACGAGCAAAACTTTGAACCACTGGCGGTGGCAGACTTTAAAGCGCAAATATTCAAAAAGAAAGTTGCTATTCACGGGCTCAATATAGCTAGACAGCTTGGCCTGGTTGATGCTGCTCAAGACCAGAAGCTATTCAGCGTGCATGGTGTCAGCAGTGCATTCCAATCGATGAAGCGAGAAATCTCACTAAAGAGCTACTCCCCAAGAAAAATTGCTCTCGGCGATTCACCAATAGGCGAAGTCATAAGTGCACTCTGGTTTCTCGGTGAGAAGAATTGTGATAACGCTGCCGTGGCCAAAGCCTTGAGCACTCTCAACCATGAATGCATCCAAGAACTGACACAATCGGCCCATTTAATGCCAGGCTGGTTGACAAGGAAAGTTCGCTTTAATATCGATTATCAGCAGTGGCACTGGCGAACACAATGAATGAATAGAATTATCCGGCTACCGGGCCTGAGCTAGACGCAAGCTAGTTCCCGGCAGAATAACGCAGCAAAGCAAAGTCACCTTCACTATCTACAGTCTTAATGCCTGCAATGTCTTTGAACAAAGGCATGTTCTTTACTTTCACTAGAATGTAGGCATGAGGCACTTGCTTCAACCTGATAGTGAGCAAATCAAAATTGGTGATGTTCTCCACTTGCTTGCGAGCGTAGAAAGGCACTCCGGGCTTGCGCATATCAAAAACAATAAGCGGATCAGTTGACTGACCAGCGAAATTAGCAAATTTAGGCAGCGGCCCTTCCCACTTTTGGGAGAGCACAGGCAAGATATGACCGGTATGCACCACTAGCAAGAATGCCGTTCCAACCGTCATGATCGTCAGGCCCGCTAACTGCCGCCGGAGTTTAAACGCCAGTATGCTCAACAAAACAACCACAGCCTGGGCTGAGCCGTAAGCTGAAATCAAAGCAATCAAACCTACTGGGGCATCCCGCAGCCGAGCGGCAACTATTGGTGCAACCAAACTGGCAGCAGCATAGACCAACATCACCACAAGTAGCGGCAAGGCCAGGCGCTTGAAAGCCGATTGCCGATTCAAGCAACGCTCGAACTCACAGCCAACAAGAATAGCCAAAGCCGGAAAGGCCGGAAGAGTATAGGGAAGTAATTTCGACACAGAGGCACTAAAGAATACAAGGGTGATGGTCGCCCACAAAATACTGTAAAGTGCCAGGCGGCCACTAACATCGAGAGCTTCAAGATAGTCGCGAGAGCGCGTTAACAAGCCACGCACATTGGCTGGCAATAATGCAATTCCTGGCCCAGATATCTCAGATGAACTGGATGTCGCTGCTATAGCACCAGTACTCTTTGCACCACGCAGAGCAATAAAATAGCCTGCCAATGTGGCAACCATAGCTTGAGGCAAATAGACTGTCCAGGGGAAAAATCCACCAAGCATAGCGAGCAAATGATAATAAACCGGCTGCTTATGAGCATCTACAACAGTAGTGAAGCGCTGGAAGTTTTCTCTGATGATAAATTCCTGAAAATAGGCCCCCTTGGTAATGTAGATTTCAGTGACAAACCAGGGCAAGGCAATGGCCGCTACTATCAAAGCGCCAATCAGGGGCTGATAAGACTTAAATGCCGACCAGAGGTCACCTTTTAGCGTGTGCCAAGCAAGCAAAATAGCCACTGGTAAAACCAGGCCAACCGGGCCTTTAGTCATTACGGCCAAGCCAATCAAAACATAGCCTAGGTATAGTGCACCTCGACGCTTAAAATTAGACTGGCTAGCATGAAAGAAAGCTAACTGGGTGCCGGCGCCAAACAACGATAACGGCATGTCAGTAATGGCTTCGCGGGCGGTAAAAACAAATAAAGGAGCGCTCGCCAGAGTTAAAGAGCCAAATATGGCAGCCCGCAGGGATATATATCGAGCCATCGATAGATACGTGATAGCTACCAACACCACAGCACAGGCTGCGCCGAAGAAGCGGGCGGCAAATTCGTTAACACCAAATATTTGATAACAACCAGCCATGGCCCAGATGCAGAGGGGCGGTTTAGTAAATCGCACGACATAGTTGAGCAAGGTAGTGATGTACTCGCCAGTGACAATCATCTCGCGAGCTGGTTCGGCGTATAGAGCTTCATCAGGGTTAAATAGAGGCAGATTACCCAGACCATTGAAATAGACGAACGCGGCAATCGCTGTCACAGCAAGAAGACCGAGCAAAAAGCCAGGACTGCGCGCTGATTGGTCTCGATTCTGCTCGTTAGCTTTTTCTACTTGAATATCAGATGCCATATATCTCTTCGCTTCAACTTGCAGCATTATAGTTACAGCTTGCGCTTGACAACTCAAAGCGTAAAGAGCCATCTCCCCGGAAAGCCGCTGGGGCACGCTCATATTAAGAAGAACGTTAACTATGCTTACTAATCAAACAGCAGCCCCAAGAATATGTGAAGCTATGGTAATGTCAGATGCTTGTTCCCTTACGGGCTCTAGCATTCAGATCGAAAACGATCCTGACCACGGATAAAAAAAGAGATTACAAAGAAGGTCAAAACAATGGAAGTTTCTCACCGGCTCAAATCTATTCCTCCCTACGTCTTTGCCGAAATGGACAAAAAGCGCCTCGCCGCTATTGCATCGGGAGTCGACGTTATCAATTTGGGTATTGGTGATCCTGACCAACCAACACCACGACACATTGTCGATGCTATGCACGAAGCCCTAGAAAAGCCAATCAACCATCACTATCCACCCTTCGGCGGCACCAAGGAATACAAAACTGCTGCCTGCGCCTGGATGAAAAAACGCTTTGGCGTTGATGTTGATCCAGCCACTGAAATTACTTCGATGATCGGCACCAAAGAAGGCTTGCATAACACTATTATGGCCTTCGTGGACAAGGGCGATATCAATATTATTCCCGACCCAGCCTATCCGGTTTATCGCACATCAACCATTTTGGCTGGCGGCGAGCCTTATTTCATGCCTCTTACACCGGCAAACAACTTCATTCCTGATTTAGATGCGATACCAGAAGCGGTGCTCAAGAAAGCCAAGCTTTTGATGTTCAACTATCCAAACAATCCTACTGGTGCAGTTGCTGACTTGGCCTTCTTCGAGAAAGCTGTAGCCTTCTGCAAAAAGCATAATATTTTGCTTTGCCACGACCAAGCTTATTCAGAAATGACCTATGACGGCTTCAAAGCTCCATCGATTCTGCAAGTCAAAGGCGCTAAAGATATCGCCATCGAACTGCATTCGTTGTCGAAGAGCTACAACATGACCGGCTGGAGAATTGGATTTGCCGTAGGTAATGCTGAAGCCATTGCCGCCATCGCCAAAATCAAATCAAATATCGACACCGATATCTTCAGAGCGATTCAATTTGCAGCCATTGCCGGATTTGAAGGTCCAACCGATCATATTCAGTTCTGCAATAGCCTATATGTTGAAAGACGTGATTTGGCCGTCGAACGGCTCAATCAACTCGGCTGGAACCTCAAACCTATCAAAGGCACATTCTACATCTGGCTACCAACGCCTGCAGGAATGTCGTCAGCTGATTTCAGTACTGTTATGCTGGAGAAGGCTGGTATTGTGGTTCCTCCAGGCACTGCCTACGGACCGCACGGAGAAGGTTTTGTGCGCATCGCTTTGAGTGTAGACAAGGCTCGCCTTGCTGAAGCATTCGATAGAATGGCTAAGCACTCAATCACTTACGACATGGCTAAATCCACAGTCTAAGTACTTCCCAGAGAAAGCGCAGATCGTAGGTACGTCCTTCATTAATGCACAAAGAAAAGCACTACGCCGCGAAATCAATTCAAATATTGCCTGGCAATCCAACGGCTACGGCGATTCACCAGATCCTTACTTGGGCCCTGGAGAATCTCGACAAGCAAGTTGAAGTGATTTGGCCGTCTGCTACCAAAGGCTCCGAATACAAGCTCACCGCCCATGCTGATCCCATGGGCGGTGATCCGCAATGGAAGCTGATAGCTTCTAATGCTGGTCAAGGCTCTCTCCTTTGGGAATTTACTAGTTGCGACTCGCTGCTTGTCTTCAATCGCATCGAAGCTTCACTTAATGATCGCGAAGGCAATCAGCACGCTACCACGCAGGCTGTCACCCAAGAAGAACAAGCGGAAGAGAAGGCGTTCTTCTATATTCCTGAAGCTCTGACAAAACAAAGAGCAACTATTCCAATACCTCTAGTTGGTGGCGACAATTCGCTCAACCGCTCTGGAACTGTACTTAATGGCGACCTTGCCTTTGTACAAATCGGCGCTTTACTGCAATCTATTGCTCTTGCCAAAATGACTGGCCGCTTAGAAATACAAAGCGACCTTGGTGCCGCAGAAGTGTTTTTCATTGATGGCCAGCCTATTCACGCCACTAGCCCAGCAGCCAAAGGCTCTGAGTGCATCTATGAGTTAATCACCTGGAAAGATGGCCGCTTCTTCTTCCAGCCCAAGGTGATGACCAAACACAAAACCATTACTGAACCCCTTGATTCGCTGATTATTCAAGGTGCACAAATATTCGACAAACAGAATTTCCTCAAAAACAGCGGCTTCAAGTTCGATGCTGTCATGGTCAAGACTCAGCGCATTGTTGACGAAGGCGAACTGCGCAAACTACTAAAACCAGCTATACCAGTAGATTTCGTTGCTCAAAGACGGTTTTATGACGCCATTGATGATCGCTTAAGCACAGAAGAAATTGTAGCCAAGCTCGGCTATGCCCGCAGTCTATGGGTGCCAATTGTCTGCAATATGCTCAGCTGTGGGCTCGCCGCCTTTACTAAGCCATCGAAAAAAAGCAACTCTGGCCTCCCCACTCTTGAGCCCAAAACAGTTGATAGTGCCGCCATCCAATCTGTCATTATGCAATTGCGCCGCGGCGACACCGGCATGTTCAACTTCCCAGCTTTTCTCTATTTCTTAGAGCAAGAGTACTTTAGAGGGCACCGCTCTGGTAGTCCAATTTCAGTCATTGTTTTTGAAATGCGTGTTAAGAGTGGACCCAATGGTTCAATTAGAGAGCCGCTACCAATCGGAGCCCTGCGCGAAGCAGTCTTACGCATATCGCAAGCTAAACGGCACAACGACTTGTTGGCGCACTACGAAGCTTTTGACTATGCCTTGCTTTGCCCCGATACAAAAGGTGAGGGCGCACGAGTATTCGCCAAACGTCTGATGACCTCGCTAATGAAATCCCCTCTATCCACGGGCGTAGACGAACGTACTCTTTCTCTTTCTTTCGGTGCAGCCTGCGTACCTGAAGATTTCCTCGAGCTAGGACTGCTACTGTCGGCAGCTGAAGCAGCCAAGGGGCACTCGCTCAGCACTGAAGAGCCCGTCGTGCTCTATCGCGACCTCTTACCAAAAGCCACTTAGTGTGCCTCACAGCAATAGAAATAGCATTACACGCAGTGCGAGTAACAGTATTAGTACCAATCTCAGTACCAATACAAATACGAGTCCTGATACCGCCTCAACTAAGCTTACCCACAAGTTAGCCCTGCGACGAGCAAGAGCTACTTTAGGCAAATGGTTAAAGAAAAGCACCATTGTTCGCGACGATAAGCTATTAGCAACGATTATGGCAGTCGGCGCCGGTCAAGTACTCGAGCAATCGCTCAAGCCGCCAGTTCAAGACCAAGACAAAGACTCATCTTTTGTCGACAAAGCTCTACTAGAGCAACTCAGCCGTGATCTAAACATTGACAGCGAAGCCAATTTCGACCAATCAAAAACTTATGCCTCTCTGAAGAAGCTCTTCCAGGGCCCTGAATATAAACTGCTCTTCTCACAAGCCCATGGCTTAAGTGACTTATTCGAAGTATTCTGCATCAACCAACGCAAGTTAGCTACAGCCAATGTTCAGCAAGCCGACAAGAACACTACGGCCATCGACCAAGCACTGTTCTCGCAAATCTATACGCCACCGCAAGTAGTGCAGGCCATGACCGAGCTATGCCTGGTCGAACCATTTCTAAACAAAGCACAGTCGGTAGCAGATATCCAAGGTGTATCAGTGCTCGACCCCTGCTGCGGTACCGGAAACTTCTTGATCGCTGCAGCCGCTGTCTTCTATAAAGCTTACGAACAGTTCGATCTGCCGCCTAGCAAAATTTGCCGTTTGATACTTGAGCACAATATTGTTGGCACAGATATTGATGCTCGCGCTCTAATTCTGGCCAAGTTTGCCTTAACCGTTCAACTCATAATGCTGAGGAAAGACACGGCGGCTCAAAGCCCTGACAGCACCAGCTCATTGATCAATTGCCTGCACAACACCAGCGATGTAGCGGAAGCAACACTAGGCTCACTCTCACCGCGTTGGAAGAGAAGTAGTGGCCACGCCATGAACCGCAAATACAGTGTAGTGCTGACCAACCCACCCTATCTCGGACGCAAGTTGATAGACCGGGCGTTGAAATTGAAACTAAAGAAATACTACCCAGAATGCGCTAGCGATCTCAGTCAAATATTTTTGTGGAAAGCACTAGATTTAGTAACTAGCGGTGGCACCATCGGCTTTCTCAGCCAAAGCTCGTTTATGCACCTGCCCAGCGCCCTGACTCTAAGAAAACGCATACTAGAAGAAGCACAAATCAATTTAGTGATTGAACTTGGTGACGGCGTCTTTCCTCTTCTTGCTGGCTCTAAAGCAGATAGCAGCATTATCTTCTTAACCAGAAAAAAAATAGCAGCCGACCAACCGGCTTACTATATCGATCTAAAAAGCGCGCAAGAGAAAAGTGAAAACAAGAAAGCTAGCCATCTAGATAAGTTGCTCCACTTGAATCGACTTAAGAAGATAAGTAAGAGCCATGGTGAACTCTCTAGCAGCAATGACCTGGCATTCAATTTCAAACGGCCCCAAGCTCTGATAATTGTGCAAGCAAAGGACAATCAGAATCTAGCAAGTAAAGCCGACTTCAAGCAGGGTCTAGCGACTTCTAGTAATGAAAGATTCTTGCGCTATGCCTGGGAAGTGGAAGAAGACGACAAGAGCTATGCTGCATACGCTAAAGGGGGCGGCTCTGAGCGCTGGTGGCGCACTATTTCTAGCAAAGTGAGATGGGGTGAAAACGGGGAAGAAATCAAAGCTACCGTTGCCGAGGCCTACCCCTATTTAAAGGGTCAAGTGCACTGGGTAGTTAAGAACGAAAATTTCTACTTCAAACCGGGCCTTACTTTCTCATTCGTCAACAAGCATCGACTGAGCGTGCGCAAACTTCCTGCAGGCGCAATATTCGATGTCGGTGGTTCAGCTATATTTAGCCATGATGCCCAACAGGAAAATCTATTGCTGGCTTATCTCAATTCGAGCCTGGTGAGCGCACTGGCTCACGATATCAATCCAACAATCAACTTCCAAATTGGTGATCTAAAACGGCTACCACTACTGCATTTTGCTCCACCGCTGGCACAAAAGCTAGCAGATTTAGCAAGCGCTGCCGTAGCCTTAAAACAAGAACTGGAGCCATTAATTTCACCGCCAGCTGCTCTTCTCACGGGCAGCAATAGCAAGAAAACGCGCTTATCCCAAGAAGGTTTTGAGAGCCACTTAAGGACAGTAGAAAACTTGCAAAACCAACTGATTGCTATTGAAGAAGAAATCGACAACCTGGTCTTAGTAGCAGCAAACCAGCATTTTAATCTAGACAAACAAGACCAACTAGAACTTCGACACTGGGTAGACAATCGTGCTCAAGCAGATACATCGGCAACAGCAGCAGTAAAGCTGACAAGCAAAATTTATTTTGAAAACCAAATGGCCCAAGCTTTCGCAATGAAACTCTGGCGCAACAAAGAGCAGCTTGGCCTAAGCAGGCAAATTACATTTGACCAGGTGTGCAATTTTCTCAATATCAAAACAGAAGCAGAACCAAAGACAGAAGTAGAAATAGATCCAGATTTTGCCAACCAGTTTATCGACAGCAATTTGCATCGCTATCTTAATAGCCGCTTCAATCAAGTTTTCCATGAACAGTTTGGCGGACAGCCGCCAGTTCTAACAATCAATGGAGCCGTGCAAGCAACCTTACCACTGCTGAAAAATGGCAACAATCGTCCAGCCGATTTATATCGCGCCCTACTGAATGGTAGAGATTAACCTGATATAGGACTACTGTTGAACAGTCTCGTAGTCGTTCTTCGTCCAGCTATAGCCACCTTTCACATCGGTATCGGCGATATAGTCTGCTTCAAACGAAACCTGTTGTCTCTGGGAACCAGCAGGAAAAGATAGGCCGGGATTGCCATCAAGGCTGTTGACGACATCAAGCAGAGTACTATCAAAGCGACGGATGCCTGAAGGCGATGTCAGTTGAGCTATGACATGATGATCGCGAGTGATGGTCACTCTCATGGTGGCACGGCCTCTAATTAAGGCCACCTCTTGCCAGCGAGCATAAATCTCAGAAGAGAGCTGTTTATGCCAAGCTTCCCAGGCCAATGTCATTTTCTTTGAGCTGCGCTCAGCGCCAATATCAAAACGACTATTCTGCTCTTGAGCCGATGCACTAAGCGGGCCAGCCGGCAGCGTGGCGAAAGCAGTGCGATCGATCAAACCGCTACCCTGAACACCACCGCCTAAAGTACTCTTGCGCGGTGGAGCAACGGGAATCGCATCAGCAGTGGAAAGTGTTGGAGCAGCATTACCGCCGGGTCTGGTCAATCGCGTTGTACCATTTTCCAGGCGCACTCCGCCCTTCAAGACCGCTCCGGCGCCAGCAGCGTGCACCTGAGTATTGAGCGAAATCATCAGAGAAAAAATAATAGCTGCGCTTACTAATTTGCTTTTCATTGCCCTAATCTCTTGAAATTCCTTACTTACCGCTAGCAAAACCAAACACCGCGCCAAGCACCGCCCCGCGTAAGGCATTGCTCTTAGCACTACTCATTCTCGAGCCGTTGTTAGATGAGCTAAACAAAGCACCAGATAAGGCACCAGCAGCAGCACCAGCCAGACCATAGGTAGCGGCACGCTTTAAGCGACTACTATTTGAACGAGCGCTATAGGCCATACCACTCAGGCCACCTTGACTGTCTAAACCAGCGGCTTTACTACCGGCAAAAGGAGTAATCTGTCCTTCTGGTTGACTTGCAGTTTGAGTACCAGAATTTGATTGATTGGAAGAAGCAAAACTATCAGCTGGCGCCGTATTTTTAGCGGCTATTGCCCGGTCAATATCAGCCAGCGCACTGCCGAAACTAGTGCTGGCTGGATTAAGAGAAGAAGCACGAGCCATGTGACTGCGAGCATTGGCAAGGTCACCTTTAGCTCTGTAGGCCTGAGCCAGAGCGAACTGCACGTCGCCGTCATCAGGTACCTGCGAAGCCACCGAGTTCAACTTAGTTACTGCTGAATCATAATTGCCAGCTTTGTAATCATTTGAAGCCGAAGCAACTGCGCTTTTTAATTGATTCTTTCTTGCTTCATCAAGAGCCTTGCTTTGGGCTGGAGCTGCCGGTCTAGGAGCCGAAGAAGAAGAAGAAGAAGCGGCAAAGGGATTAGAACTAGAGGCATAGCTCGAAGCCACATGACTAGGGGCACTACTATTGGTCTGAGCCAATTTATTCTGAACGCTAACCACCGCACTTTGCAGATCAGTATCTTGCGGATTCAAGTTGAGGGCGCTGCGATAATAAGAAAGAGCACCGTTCAAATCATTTTTGCCTTCAGCGATAACAGCCAAGTTATAGTAGGCATCGCCATTGTTTGGATCTTTGGCAATGATGCCATGAAAGGCACTTTCAGCCTGGGCCACTTTGCCGTCTTGATAAAGTTGCATGGCATCAGCCAGAGCACCAGATGAATCAACAGCGTAAGGTTCCTCGCTATCGTAACTAGAACTAGAGTTAGAGCTAGCAGTGGACGGTGCGCTAGAAGAAGTAGCGGGTGTATCTAAGGTCGGAGCCAGTGGTGGCAGCAGTGAACCAGAAGTTGCTGCGCCACTGCCATAAGCCAGTGTCTTTTCGATGGCAGCAAGCCGCTCAGTGGTTGTTCCTTTGCGAGTGATGCCAAATAATTTCAATTCAAGATCTTTCAATCGACTGTCAAGGGCGAGCTTAGATTTTGGAGCACCGTAAATAACTTCTTCTATATTGTCGAGCTTAGCTATTTCAGGAGATTGCTTGGAAGTTGCAGCCAGAGCAAGCGGTGCATAAGAGCTCAGCAAAACAGCCTGAATGATGGCTAAGGTTTTGATTGTCTTTAACTTCATGACCGAACCTCTAATGACCGCCTGAACCAGAAACCACACTATTGTAATAGAAAAAAACTAGCATCCTTTCATTACCGGACAGGACAGCTTTTCGAAAGCCGCTCTGTGCCAATTTTAAAACTGTCAATCTTGATGAAAACTTCGACGCTACTCTCTCTACTCTTGTTCCCAGCTATACCATTTTCAGCGCATTTAAACAGTCAAAGCGTTGAAAATATGTTAGGGTAGTATCGTGAAGACCAGCTAGGCAAGCTACTCTTCGCGATTCTTGAGTAGCGAACATGTAGATTGCGTGAAGATTGACTCGTTCGAGATTAAATCGAGACAGTGAAAAAATGCAGATATTGCCAAAAAGCATTACCCCAGGCCGATACAGAATAATCTTACCCATATTCGCCCTAGCACTAACCAGCGGGCTAGCTCTGACTGGTTGTGGTCACACCTCTGAAAAGGTAGAGGGTAAGTCCCTTGCTCCTTCACTGGCTAGCAAAGTGACAGCTAGCGGTCTAAACCTCGTTACCCTGAGCCCGGAGACTGAAGTAGCCCTTAATCTTGGCTGCGAGAAAGTCTCGATGAAAGACGTAGACTTCGCCGTTAGGAGTACCGGTGAAGTGCAGGCCAACTCAAATTTGACAACCAAAGTGAGCACGCCAGTTTCAGGCCGAATTATTGCCGTCTTGGTCAACACTGGCGACCATGTCAAAGAGGGGCAAACCCTAGCCAGTATTCGCAGTCAAGACATAGAACAGACCGAAGCTGACCTCCTGCAAAATGCCTCACAAGTGCGGGCCGATCTCAAACGCGAACTGCTGCAGATAGACTCAGATATAAACCAAAACCGCGCCCAGTTGGGGCTATCCCAGAGCACATACACCCGCGTTAAAGGCCTGCTAGACGAAAAAATTGCATCAAAGGCCGACTTTGAGTCAGCTAAAACTCAATACGACAAAGATCGCATCACTATTGACGCCCTTAACAGCAAAAGACAAGCAACTATTTCGCTGTCATCCGAGCGCCTAACCTTGATGACTGAGCCCTTAAAACAAAAACTGCATCTATTAGGCGTCTCCGAGAAGCAAATTGCCGAAGTATTCAGAACTGGTCAACTAAATCCGGTCATTCCTGTAGTATCGCCAGAGACAGGGGTGGTAACAGAGCGCCTGGTCAATACTGGAGAGCTAGCCGACCCGAGCAAAGCGCTCTTTACCATCGCAGACTTTGATAGCGTTTGGCTCAAAGCTGATGTCTACGAGAAAGACATCGCCAAAGTAAAAGTTGGTCAACCAATAGAGCTTGAAGTAGACAGCTTCCCTGGTCAAAAGTTCCTGGGCAAATTAAATTATGTGGCCGATTCTATCAATCCAGAAACCCGCACTCTTACAGTTCGAGCTGAAGTGCTGAATCCTGGCTGCAAGCTCAAACCGAAAATGTTTGCCCGTATGAAAATTTTGGTCGGTAAAGCCAGGGTTTTGACCCTGCCAAAACTTGCCGTGCAAGACGCCGAAGACTGCAAAGTTGTCTATGTCCCCGTTGGCAAAGGCCAATACCGCGAGCAACCAATCAAGCTGGGCGGCGAATCTGGCAGTTTAGAAGAAGTTATCGGTGGTCTTAAGGAAGGTGATCCGATAGTAGTAAAAGGCAGCTTTGAGCTACGTTCCGAATCGCTAAAACAGTCTGACTAAGCTTTCTCCAACTTAAGTTCTTAATATTTTTCGCCTACTTCTCTTAACCTATCCATAGGCACAAAAGTGCCAGGATAGAGTCATAGGTTACTGGTTAAGCCAACAAGACTACAGGTCTAAGATCATGGAATATGCATTCGGTCTGACATTCACAGCAGTAAGCGCATTCGTGGCAATTTGGATCAACGACCATTTCCACGTCGGCGGCGATCTCTCAGAATAGGAAGAGTTCCACGAAGGCATCGCCATCGGCGCAACCCACTTGGCCTCAGGCACAAGAACCAATAGCGACTTGGGCGGATCACGTAACGGCGAAGGCAAACCGTCGCCATCCGATGCGACCACGACATCACGAATATCTTCGACTGTTTTAAGTAAACCAAGGCTCCACAATTAGTTAAGCCACCAGATTCAGTGCACTCAACAGTGCCTGGCACAATTCTAATTGTGCACTTAGGAAGCTACTTTTGATCAACTTTGCGACGCATTATAGCGTGGCACCTACCTTCTATGGTGTAGCAAAAATATCACCCCAACTTAGAAAACAAGCGCGCTAACAGAGAGCCCGAACTAAGCCTCTAAAGGCAGTTTCTCAAAAGCGTTGACAGAAAAAAGCACCGGCAATAGTACCAGACACACTAGGTTTCAGCGCCTCAGGATTTCTAAAGCACCGACGAGCGGCCGGCCCAAACAAAGCGCTTCAACAGAGGCGCTGGCCTAAAGCGCTCGTGCACACAGCCGCTGGCATCAGCCTTGAAGGCAGCCTCGAGCATAGCAAGACAATCTTTCAAACCAATTTCAGAGGCCAAAGTAAGGGGGCCCCGTCTCATCCCTAATCCAGCCATAAGGGCGGCATCAAGATCTTCGGGCTGACAAATGCGTTCTTGCATAGCTAAGAAAGATTCATTGATCATGGGCAAGAAGAGCCGCTCAGCGCTAAATTCGCCAGCCTTAATAGTGGAGCCACTTAAAAACTTGAGTAATTCAGGGTTTACACCGGCTCGCTTGCGTGTTTCTTTGTCATAGCTATAGAACCCCCCCATAGTCTTTTGACCAAGCATATTGGCCTCAACCATCCGACCCAGCAAAGACGGCACAGCAAAACGCTCTCCATACTCTTGATAATTAAAATTAGCAACAGCCAGACCAATATCGGCGCCGTTCATGTCGCGCAGGGCAAGAGGACCAATAGGCATGACGTAGTCACAGACGGCCTTATCTATCTCTTCGACGCTAGCGGCTCCGCCCTCTAAGGCAAAGAGCGATTCATTCATATAGCGACCAAGCAGGCGATTGACAAGAAAAGAAGCGCATTCTTCGACTCGGATAGCGAGCTTACCCATAGATTGAGCGAGCTCAAGGGCGCGAGCAACAGTGTCGTGTGAAGTTTCCAAACCAGGAATAACTTCGACTAGCTTCATGATGTGAGCAGGGTTGAAGAAATGGAGCCCAACAACTTTGTCGGCACGACGGGCAAAATTGGCTATTTGAGTAATAGAAAGGCTTGATGTATTGGTAGCAAGAATGGCATCAACATTGCACCACTGATCAAGCTGCTCAAAAATGTTCTTCTTAATATCAATACTTTCTGGCGCAGCTTCAATGACAAAATCAACTTCAGCAAAGCGTTCAAAATCAAGCACACCTTGAATGCGGCTGCGCTGCAGCTGTGCTTCTTCAGGTGCCAAACCTTTCTTGACACGACCACTCAGTAGTCTGTCGATATTGGCCATGCCTTTATCAAGAAAAGCCTGATCAGTCTCTTTTAGCAAAACGCTATAGCCAGCGGCCAACAGTGCCACCACTATTGATGAGCCCATGGTGCCGGCTCCAACCACCGCAATCATGGCTGATTTTGTCGTCTCTACTAGCTCTGTCGACTGCATTTTCTCTCCACTGTTTCGCTCACATTGCTACAGTAGCCGCTTGGCAGGCCGCCTGGCAGAGGTGCTTGAATTTGCCACCATTTTCGCGTGAAACGAGCTTGCATTAAGGCTATACAGATTCACAATTAATCACTTGACATCCGGAGAATTCTTAAAAACCTGTAGCTTTTCTGCAATCTTTCGTTAGAATATTTGAACAATAAAGCTTGCTAACAAGAACTTTATTGCTCGACATACGGTGGCTATCAAACCACCTGTCTCCTTTGAGCAAAGTGACGATCAAAAAGATATCTTTCGGGTCTATCACCTTTTTCAAAAAAGACATTCACGTTTTTGGGTACCCAGCTCAAGGCCTGCTCAGGCCGGGAGTAGATTATGTTCGCCTATGCAATCATCGCTTTTGAACTCCTAATCTTATATACGGTCTTTTGGTATGTATTTTTGCGGGAGCCACAGCCTTATCGCATTCAAGGCAATCCTTGGGGTGGATACCACAATGGTGAGCAGGAACAAAGACTGCTCAATGGCTTTGCCCGTGCCGCCCAAGTTAGCGAACCTGTTGCCAACAGCAGTAATGCTGGCAATCACCAGACTATGGCCGAAAGAGCTATAAACGAAAGAGCCATCTATGAAGAGTGGAATCTTGACGCTCCAGTGGCTCCTAGTCAGCTTATGCGCTGTCGCAAAAAAGGCGTGCACACCAGCAATGTTGTCATTGACGAAAAAACGTCCACATTTGCCGGTCAGTTTCTGGCAAAATTGGGAGAGCGTTTGAACCGCATCAATGTCAAGATCCCATAAGCAATAAATGACCGAAAAAACCCTGGTCCAAATCAAAAACCTAGCGAAGCATTTCCCTATTCGCAAAGGCTTCTTCAACAAACAAGTGGGTGCCGTCCGAGCACTGGACGGCATCAACTTAGACATCATCGAGGGCGAGACTCTAGGCCTTGTGGGCGAGTCGGGTTGCGGCAAATCTACCCTTGGTCGAGTAATGCTGCGCTTGATGCCAGCGAGCCAGGGCTCAGTAAGCTTTGACGGACAAGAGATAATGGCTCTCGATGCCAAGGCAATGAAGCCTCTGCGCAAACAGATGCAAATTGTCTTTCAAAACCCATACGCCAGCCTCGATCCGCGCATGACTATTGCTCAGATTCTGGCCGAACCCTTAGAAGTGCATGGCATGTCTAAAGGTTCCAGTAGCGATGGCGGCTCAAATCTCAAAGCCGAAGTTACCCGCTTGATCGAGTTAGTTGGTCTACCAAAAGAAATGCTCGATCGCTATCCCCACGAATTCTCCGGCGGACAGCGTCAACGTATTGGTATTGCTCGGGCCCTAGCCTTGAAGCCACGACTGATCGTAGCTGATGAACCTGTTTCAGCATTAGACGTCAGTGTGCAAGCGCAAATTCTCAATCTGCTCTTAGACCTAAAAAAAGAATTCAATCTCACCTACCTGTTTATTGCCCACAATCTTGATGTGGTGCGCTACATCTCAGATCGCATAGCTGTGATGTATCTTGGACGCATCGTTGAAATTGGTCCGTGCAAAGACGTCTACGAAAAGCCGCTGCACCCTTATGCCAAGGCATTGATTTCGGCAGCCCCTGTGCCAGATCCAGCCTACGACCGCAGTCATCGTGTGCTCCTCCAAGGTGATTTACCTAGCCCTGCCAATCCACCATCGGGCTGCGCCTTTCATACCCGCTGCCCCATGGCCCGCGACATTTGCAAGCAAGATACACCAGCTCTGCGCGAAATCGCGCCCGGCCACAAATCAGCCTGCCACTTCGCTGAAGAACTTTTGTAGATAGCTCTGCAAATAGAGATTCTATAGTTTGGTTGGACGTAAATCAGTAAAGGAACCATCGGTGCGCTGCCATTGAGCGCCATAAATTCCTTTTTCTACAATCTCAGTGTAAACAGCAAAGACGCACTTACCAGGGCCCACTTCTGCTTCTTCCAAAAGAGGCTGAGTCCATTTGCGTAATGTCAAAATGCGCGGGCTACTGCCGGTGACCACCCAAATGGGATAGCCAGTGCGCAAGAAGGCTCTGATTTTCGGCTCCCAATGTCGGGTTTGACGAAAATTGCCAGTATCGATTTCAAGCAAAACTCGCACTGGCTCCATTCCGGCATAGGCAAACGAAATAGTGGCATCTGCTTGCTCTTCAGCCTCTGTCAGATCAGAAGCTAGCTCTTTCCAAAATTCACGACCAGTAGTAAATTCCAAACCGCTAATGACACCGGCTAACTCTGCATCTTCCATAGCAAGACGCACGTCAACAAGGCGTAAGAAATGCTCTTTGTGATAGGTGTGAGGCGGCCCTGTGGGAATAGTTTCCCAGGAGATACCACGAGTCTGCTCAAGGGCTCGCGCTCCTGAAGCAGTAAGAAAATAGATCAGCTCAGGCCGGCCACGCCCTTCCATCCGACCAGACGATGAGGCACCTGTAAATCCAGCTTGCTGTAGACGACGCAGTCTCTTGCGAGCTGTCTCGTAGCTAATATCAGGGAAACACAAACGAGCCAATTGACTTGATGAAATGGTGCGGTGCAAATAAAGCTCAAGCAGCGCATTGATGTCGCGCTCCATCAAGACGACACTCTTTTTCTTGCCTTTTAGTTTGCCGTTCTTGTCTAAACTTGCTTTATCTACGGCCTTGTCTAAACCAACTTTCTCAAGTCGATTATTCTCAAATTTGCCACTCAAAAAAGCGCTCGACTCGCCGGCCACAACAACTTCCTTTTTAGTACCCCTTAAATAGATTCTAGATCACTCTCACCCCTTCAGCACAAATTCGAAGCAGAAAGTTTGAAACTGCCGACTGCCAAGGGTATCGAGACAAGCCCTTGTCATTGGCGGCAAGCAGCGAGGGCTCAAGCTCTTACTGAAATAGAAGGCAAAAAGAAAACCAAATAAGAGTTCTCTGAATTTCACTTCATCTGCCTGAGCAAATCGGAGAGCTTATTTTGCGCTAATTATGAGCGGCGTCGGCCAACTGGCAAAAGGCGAAATCATGCCAGGTTGCCCATCGGCACCACCGGCGATGCAGTAATGAAAGACCATTCATACCCGTAACAAAATCAAAAAAACCGATCCGATTTACAACTTTAGATCTAAACTGCCTCTATCAGTTGAGAATCGTTCTCAATAAGCTCAAAGTCGATTACCTCCCCCCTAGATCAATATCAAGGCCGCTCTCATTGAGTGAAGCAGAAGTAAAGACAGAGCGGCATGACGCCTCAGCTGCGTGGGTTCGCATTTAAGCGCTCTCATAAAGAGAAAATGGAAACCGTTTTCAGTTATGATTTACAGCAATGCAATCTACATATAGATCAATCGAGTAAAAAGAGGTCGGGAAAATTCTTTCGTATATTGCTCAATTAAAAACGATCGACAGTACTGTGCTCAATAAAATAGTTGAGCAAGTCAGTGCACCAGAAATGTCACTGGAATCAATTTGGCAAGAGCCTTACCCCGAGTATGGCTCTGACGGCCTGAAAGTAGCAACTTTGCTCAATCACACCGGTGAGCAAGAGAACTTCGACTACCATGATTGCGCTAAGCCTGAGCCCACTCCACTTCTGCTCAAACTGACTGAGTTACAGAGGTTTCTTGACGAAAGCGGTTTCAATATCATGGGCTCACGCCTCCTTCGCCTTGATCCTGGCACTTTTCTGCATGAACACCGTGACTTTGTCTATCTCGAAAACGTGCCGCGCTACCGCCTGCACATGCCTCTGATTACAAATGACCAGGCCTTTATCACAAGCCCAGGCTTAAACGTTCATTTCAAGAAAGGTTATCTCTGGAAGCTTGATCCCAAACAAACTATCCACAGTGCTTGCAACTTCGGCACCACACCTCGCATCCATTTGATGATTGACTGCTATGTAGAAGAAAAGCTCCAGGCCTTAATTGATCAACAATTTCTTGATCAAGATGCCCTGCATAAGCTACCGGCACTGAGCGAAGAGACCATCGAGCAATTGCTCGGCGAAGCACAGCTAGCCTACAACGCAGGCAACCTCAAAGGCGCTGAAGAAATTCTTCTTGCGACATTCTGCCGCTACGACCTCTTTGCCTTTAGAGACGGTCTCACTACTTATGACTTGCTCACTCAATTCTTCCAACGGCAAGCACCATCAAAAGAATTAGAAGAGAGACAAAAGTATTGGCAAGAGCGCCTGGTTGAAGTCTACCCAGAGCGAAAGGCCCAACACTTGGCCACAGTTTAAGACCCCTTTTGCCATCGAGTACTGCCATATGGAAAACCTACAATTTTCAACTAACCAAACGGCCTTGACTTTCTCAATGCCAAATTTGGGCGTCTATCAAGAGCAGAAAAAAATTCAGGTTGTCACCACCAGCCAGCTCAATTTCGGCAATGAAATCGCCACGGCTCAGGCGAAAGATGTCTGCACAACCCTAGCTTCAACTCTGTTTTATCAATTGAGACTCAAAGCAGCTCTAGCTCAAGGGACAGATTTTGCCACAGAAACTGAAGTGGCAACACCGTCCTATTTTCCGGGTCCAGTCATTCCCGGACCAGGCGGTCTTCATTGTCACGAAGTTAATAGAGGCAACCTGCTCTTTGACCAGTTCAAACACCTACTTTCGTATGACATGAAAGCAGCAAATCGGCTACAGCAACCCAGCCCGGCCTATCAGACCAATAAGACCTATCAAAGCAATCGGGCCAGCTTGTTTGCCACTCAAGCCCCAGCTCCAGAAGAATGGGCTTGGACAAATGTTGCCGAGCCGCAACTGTCGTTTCTGCACCAGGTAATGGAAACACCAGAAGATAAACCATCACCGAGCTATCAGTTTGATACGCTAACCGCTCTGCAAAACCAAGCCCAGGCTCTCTATGAACTGGCTAAATTAGACAGTTTTTCTCTATCTAGTGTCACAGCTCTACTGCGTTTAATTCGCCAAGCCTGGCACCAATCGATTTTTATTGACCCAGCTCAAGCAGAAGCAGCAGCGGAACAAGCGCTACGTCAAGCAGCCCAATTCCTCAATAACAACCAAGAAATAATTGGGGACAATCTACTTTATGTATTGTTCGAATTAGATGCCATGATTGCCTATCAATCAATCAGTGCAAACTTACACACTTTCGCCTCCGGCGTATTCGCCGGTAACTTTGTCGAAGTAGCGCTCTATCCGTTAGTTAAACTCGGTGCCACAGAGTTTTGTGTGCGCGAGAGACTATTCGATGAAGTAATAAACTTAGTGGGTCGCGGCTTTGCACCCGTTGTTATAAACGAGCACGGCCTGATTGCCGATGGCAATCACCGCGTCACAGCTTCATGGATTTGGAACATCCTCAAATTCACAGCAGCCAAAGGCCTCGACTGGTCACTCGATGATCATAAGTTTCAAAAAGCCATCGCCGACTACTTTGCTCAATCGCAAGAAAGCGCTGTCTCACGCCACGAGGCCCTCAGTCACTTAGCCCATTTCCTCTCCAGGCCTGAATATCGCTCTAAGCTCAATACCTACATCCGCCCACTATTAGCTGACTACGACTATATCAAAGAGCTACCAGTCGTATTCTTGCCCGAATATCTATCACAAGCGGTGGTCAAGTCGCACTACGACGAAGGCACAAAAATTGAGCGTGCCTGCCCATCGGTTTACGAAACACTGGCTCTAAACGATAGCCTGGTGCTGCCGCCAAGAGCCTCGTACCATTTTACTGATTCAGCTTTGCTACCTTGGTTTACCGTACTTGTATTGCTACGGCAAAATCAAGAAGAAGAGCCCCAAACGCGCTTCCGCCACAATGGCAAGCGCAGCCGCCTTAGAGCAAGAAGCATACCGGCGGTTTGCCGAGAGCAAAAGAAAAACACATACAAAACGGTCGGAGAAAAGTAAATGAGAATTGCATTTTTAGGAAAAGGCGGAGCCGGCAAAACCACCACATCAGCTGGTTTCATTCGCTATGTAGCGAAGAAAAAGCCCTATGTCTTAGCCATCGATGCTGACGTCAACGCTCACTTGCGCGGAGCCTTACACCTGTCTGATTTGAGCGGCGAAGCTCATGAGCTTGGAGAAGTGAAAGAGGAAATCATCACTTACTTAAAAGGCGAAAGAGATGATTTGGGCGACCTGACCATGGTTGGCACCACACCGCCTTCACTGAAATCTAATTTCATTGCCGTTAGCGCCACAGATCCACTAATCAAGAAATATGCTCAGAATAGCGGCAACATCTCACTTTTGACAGTGGGCACATACAAAGAGAGCGATGTCGGTGGTGCTTGCTACCACGTTAAACTAACCGGTTTGCAATCATTCTTCCACCACCTGCTTGACGAAGACAGCGACATCGTGGTGGCTGATACCACCGCTGGCACAGACAACGTAGCCACATCATTGTCTTTCGCCTACGACATGAATGTCTTTGTCGTCGAACCAACCAAGAAATCAGTTCAAGTTTATCTCGACTACCTGGCTGTAGCGCCACACCTGGCTGAGCGCACCTATGTTATTGCCAATAAAGTAGACAGCCCAGAAGACGAGCTTTTCATCATCAAACATGTGGGTCAAGATCGCCTACTTGGAGCAGTACCGCAATCGCGTCATTTGAAGCGTTTTGAGCAAGGCAAGAGAGAAGCATTAGATGACTTCATGCAAGAACAAGAAGTTGTCTTTGAAAAAGTATTGACCACTCTTGAAAGCAAACAACGCAACTGGGAAGACTATCTAACCCGCTTAAGAGCAACTCACACCAAAGTTTGTCGCGACTGGTTAGACGACTACTTCGGTCAAAAGCTCGATCAAGGTCTAGACCAAGACTTTAGTTACGGCAAAGTATTGGCTAACAAAAAAGCATTAACAGCGGTCTAAAAACTCAAAGAAGAAGTAAATTATGTCGACGACAATCAACTCTCTAGAAAGCAAAGAAGAAATCAGTCTAAAGCCAAAAGCTAGTGAAAATCTCACGCTCACACCGAAGATTCACCCACTGGTTAAAAGCTTTCTAGCCGAAAGAGAGACCCTGTTTGAACTAACTCGTGCCCTGGGCAGCCCCCTCAATATTCTCTTTCCTGAATTGGTGGGAGAAAACGTTGAGGGCTTTCAAAAAACCTTCCGTGACCTCAATGTCATCGGCAAAGTTTTCTTTGCTCACAAGTGCAATCAATCAGATTCACTAGTGCGCAGGCTAGCTGTGAAAATGCCAATCTTGATGTCAGCTCAGCCAACGAATTGCGTCATGCTCTAGGCTCTGGCTTTGATGCTAGCCGCATTGAAGCTACTGGCCCCAAGAATGCCGAATTTCTTGGCCTGGCAATTCAGCAAGCTATCACTATTGCCGTCGATAGCATCTCAGAGCTCGAGATGATCTTGAGACTGCGCAAAGTGTTGAGAGTAAAAAAAGCGACAAAAATATTGCTGCGCCTTTCAGGGTTTGAAGCCAATCACAGCAAATTTCTCAATAAAGGCAGTCGCTTTGGTGTGCCAATCAAACAAGTTGGTGTGGCCTTTGATCTGCTTGAAGCCAACCGCAAAGAAGTTGAGCTACTGGGCTTTTCTTTCCACTTAGATACGGTAAGCGTCTTAGAGCGAGCCATTGCCATTGAGAACTGTCTTGAGCTATTTGAAGAAGCTCTCAGTCGTGATTTCGAGCCAAGAGTCTTGAACATTGGTGGTGGCTACAAAGTTAACTATCTTGAAAATGAAGATGAATGGAACGCCTATGTTAGTGCCCTGAAAGAGGCTGTACTGGGCACCAGACCAACCATGACCTGGCACAACAATGCCTTTGGCATGTCATCTGATAAAGGCAAACTAAAAGGCAATTTCAATAGCTACAGTTACTTTGATACTGAAACTGGGGGAGACTTCTTAGACGAACTATTGGGTCAACGCTTTGCCAATTTGGGCGATGCCACTGCAGCCAGTATTATTCGCGACAACATGATTGAGCTTTGGATTGAACCAGGCCGGTCACTGGTAGAACAAACTGGCATCACCGTTGCCCGAGTCAACTCAGTGCGCACATCAAGCCGCAACGAGCCCATCATCTGCCTCAATATGAAACGTCAAGATATTTCCTTCTTAGACCAAGAAATATTTGTCGACCCCGTTATAGTTGAGAAACAAGTAACAGCCGACAACCCTGATGCCGCTCCAATCGGAGTGTACTTCGCTGGCAATCTCTGCCTCGAATCAGACCTAATATATCGTCACCTCACTTATGTCAAAAAGCTGCCTAAGCCAGGCGACTTAGTTGTATTTGTGAACAGTGCTGGATACTTCATGGACTTTTCAGCATCAACCTCAATCATGCACCCAGTAGCTAAAAAAGTTTCTGTGGTAGAGCGCGACAATAAATTCACCTGGATGCTCGACAGCGAGTACGTCCCATATTGGGAAGAGTTGCCATAAAAGGCAGAAAAACTTTCCTGCTTCAATATTCACCCGGAGAAAAGTAATGCTAGTCAAACATGTTAATGAGCTAATCGGCAATACACCGTTGTTCGAAATACCGCCTCAGGTACATGGCCTGAAAAATATCAATCTCTTTGCCAAGCTTGAGCTGCTAAATCCCTTTGGCTCAGTCAAAGACAAAAGTGCTTGGAACGTTCTCAAAGACGACATCGAACAAATCGCCCGTGAGGGCAAAACTGTAATCGAATCGTCCAGTGGCAACATGGCTAAAGCCATGCAACTGGTCTGCTCGGTATATGGTGTGCCGTTTAAAATCGTCACTAACCGCATCAAAGTGCGGGAAGTAAAACAGATTTTGCAATTGCTGGGTGCCGATGTCGATGAGCTTCCCGGTTTGTCTGAATGTCCAGATCCAACCGACCCTAACGATCCAATTACTTTCATCGAACAGATAATGTCAGCCAACCCTGGCAAATATTTCCACACCTCTCAGTACACCAACGAAAAGAACATTGAAGCTCACTACAATTCAACCGGAAGAGAAATCTGGGAGGACTTGCAAGCAGCCAACCAGGGCGAGGTTGACTACTTCATCGGCGGCCTTGGCACCACCGGTTCTACTCGTGGCTCCGGTACTTTCCTCAAAGAAAAGAATCAAGCCTTAAAAAACGTCGGGGTTATTGCCAGCAAAGGGCACTTGCTTCCAGGTATCAGAAACGTTGACGAAATGTACGAAGTAGGCTTGTTCAGAAAAGATTTTTACGACGATATCATCGAAGTATCAATGGACGAGTCAATTGATGCCATGCTCATGCTCATTCGCCAATGTGGAATTCTCGCTGGTCCGACCGGTGGTGGCAGCCTAGCAGCAGCCCTCAAATATTTCAAAGAAATTGACGGCACCCTGACACGCAAGCACAACGCAGTCTTCATCTGCTGCGACCGGGTAGAGTGGTATCTCTCTTACTTACAAAAATATCGCCCTGAATTATTTGGCCTGGCTGTCAAAAAAGACTCACTCAAGGCAATTACAAAAGAGCAAGCCGACGCCGCTCCTGAAGTAGACTGTGACACTCTAGAGACCTGGCTCAGTGCTAGCACCAAGCCCCTGATTGTCGACATGCGCGGCAGCTTAGCTTTCAAAGCATCGAGAATACCTGGCTCGCTCAATATTCCCACCGATGGACTAGAAGACATTGCCGATATGGGCGTGCCTTTTGCCAACGATCAAAAAGTAGTGCTGGTCTGCCCTACAGGTGAAGTATCAAAGCGTTTTGCCGCTTACTTCAAAACTAAAGGCGTAGACATAACTAGCCTGGAAGGCGGCTTTGTTGGTTGGCGCGATGCTGGTAAAACCACAGAGCGAGCCAAAAACGAAGGAGCGAGAAAAAGCTTAGTGGGCACCGGTAGGTAAATAATGAATAAATCCTGCCAACTGAGCCCCGGGTCTGGGGCAACAACTACTCTGAACGTACAAGCGTTCAGAGCGAACTTCCCCATATTTTCCAATCATCCTGATTTGATCTACCTGGATAGTGCCAGCACAACGCAAAAACCGCAAACTGTAGTCGATGCCCTATTCGATTATTACAGCAATAACTGCGCCAATGCTGGCCGTGCCTCCTATTCCTGGTCGACCCAGCTCAGTCGCTCTATCGAAGAGACGAGAGCCAAAGTCGCTCAATTTCTCAATTGCGAACAGAAAAATCTTGTCTTCACCAGCGGTGCCACCGACAGCCTTAATTTAGCGGCCCTAGGCTATGGCCTCACCAATCTTGAAGACGGCGACGAGATTATGCTCTGCCCCCAGGACCACAAGTCAGCAGTTCTACCCTGGTATAACGTGCAGTCAATGCTGGCAGCCCAAGGCAAAAAGATAACCATCAAGCACTTCGCTATCCACGAAGTGGGCGACTACGACCTGCGCAGTATCAAAGAGTTAGTTTCACCACGCACTAAAGTTTTGGCAATGGCTCACATTCACCATGTCTTCGGCCTAGATATGGAAGTAAACAAAATTAGAGAAATTGTCGGCAGCGAAGTTGTCATTTCTCTCGATTGTAGTCAGAGTGTTGGTCACACAAAAGTAGACGCCAAGGCTCTTGACGTTGAATTTATTTCTTTTTCTGGTCACAAAATGTTTGCCGCTCCGGGCTGCGGCGGTCTCTATATCAATCCAAGAGTGGCAGACAAGATCACACCAGTGCGCCTTGGTGGTCAAAGCCCTGTGGCAATTACCGACCACGGTCTTGAGTATTCAACTAGCCCAAGTCGCCCGGTGCACCAGCTTTTAGAGTGCGGCACCCAAAATATTCCAGCCATATTGTCTTTGAGCAAAGCCGTAGACTTTATTACCGAGGCAGGAATTGAAGCTATCGAAGCACAACTGAGTGATTTGACAGTCTATCTCTGGCAAAAGCTGACCACTTTGCCCGGTATAGTTTTTGCGCCGGGCATCGGCATCTGCCGCTGTGATAGCGGCTTTGGCATCATTTCATTTCGCTTCGAGCAAATTAGCTCACTTGATTTGACTTTCATGCTTGATGCTGAACAAATTTTTGTTCGCGCCGGTGATCACTGCAGTGAAAAAAAGAATGAAGAAGACGACTACTTAAGAGTAAGCATGCATGCTTACAACACAAGAGAAGAAATTGACCAACTAGTAGAAATACTAGAAAGCAATTTAGGGTAATAAAATGAAGGCAGAAGCAAAGACAATTGCCATTATCGGCGGCGGACACAACGGCCTCACCGCCGCAGCTTATCTAGCAGCGCAGGGTTTTGCCGTAGAAGTTTTCGAAAAGCGCCAAGCTATTGGCGGCCTCTGCGTTAACGAAACACCCTTTATCAAAGAAGGCAGTAACGTCAAAGTTTCCTCAGTAGCCTCATACTTCGGCATGATGCGCAAAGAAATTATGGCCGACCTCGAGCTTGAGTCACACGGTCTCAAGCCATATTTGACTGACCCGGTTGAAATTGTTCTACTCGATTTGAAAAACGGCCAAGATCAATTTAGCTTCACGCCAAGAGATGGCGGCGAGGCAAAAACTGAGATAGCATCCCTCACCGCTGCCGATCAAGCTGGCTGGCAAGCCTTCTGGGCTGATATTCAAAAAGCCGCTGCCTTGATTTATCCCCGCTATTTATCACCAGACCTGACTCAAAGTGAAGTAGTTGAACTACTAAAGAAAGACGGTTTAGATAAGATTGCCGACCACATTTTCTCTGGCAGCCTGGTTGATTTACTCAAGCACTACCTACAAAACGAAGAGCTCATGGCAGTGGCTGCCACTTGCACACCTGGTTTTGCCAATTTAGTTGGCTCGGTCTTTGGCTGCATTCACCATGGCACGGCTGAAACCAAGGGCGAATTTGGCGCCTGGGGACAAGTTCTTGGTGGCATGGGAGCAATAACCGAAGCACTAAGCAAAGCAGCTCAAGCAAACGGTGCAAAAATTCACCTCGGCCAAGCGGTGCAGCGCTTGCTAGTAGACAATACTGGCAATGGCGATGCTGGCACTGGTAATGCGCGGCAAAAAGTTTCGGCCATAGAGTTTGCCGATGGCAACCAGCGCCAATTTGATCTAGTTGTAGTCAACGCCGATTCATACGTACTATTTGAGCAGCTGCTTGAAGCCACAGCCACAACTGCAGAAGTTCGCCAGTATCTTCAGGACAATCGCCCCAAAGTCTCAGCAGCTAAATTGCACTTCCTTCTCAAAGAGCTGCCCTCATTTAAGACCCTCCAAAAAATTGGTCACAACCACAAGGGAGTGATTGTCATGGCACCACCCCTGGCTGCCGTCAAATCGGCTTCTGGTGCAGTGCCCAATGGCATTTTGCCAGAGCGCTTGATGCTGACGATGGCCTTTCCTACCCTTGAAGATGCCTCAATGGCTGATAGCGCTAAGCCTAACGAGCAAGTGCTGTCAGTTGATGTTCACTATGTGCCAGCGCAAATTGCTGGCATGGCCTGGACTGAAGCTGACGACCTCAAGCTGTTAGAAAATACTATTAAGGCTATTGAAGCGCAGTGCCCAGAGTTTCGTTCGCTGATTTTAAGCAGCTATGTCGTATCACCCAGAGCCCTGGCCCGCGACTTCAATTTAGCTTCACTCTCGTGTTGGCACTTGCCCATGACGCCACAATATCTCTTTGAAAATCGCACCTTGCCGGGCTGTGCTCCGTACGAAACTCCTTTGCAAAATCTCTATGTTTGTGGTGCAGGCACCTATCCTGGTGGCAACGTCACAGCAGCCAACGGTCACAATCTAGCCAAGCACCTTATCAATATTTTTTGCACAAACGCTGAAAAGGAGGTAAAAGATGACCCTGAGCGCACCTGCGTACATAGCTAGTGAACCAAACCAAAAAGTATCTGTCTTTGCCGCCAGCAAAGAGCAAGCTGATAAGCTCAGCAAGGATATTGCCCAAATGTATGTTGCCGCTCTCGGCCCCGGTGGAGTTGGCAAAGACGGTTGCGAAGCTTATCCCGACCCAGATCTTTTTAGTGAAACGGGAGTAAAGGAAACTCTTCTGGCTGGAGAGCGTCTCATTGCTGTTGCTCAATACAACGACCAAATATGCGGGGCCATGGTGGCTGACAAACTTAGCCCCTACCATGTGGAATTTAACAGCATGGCTGTGCCCCTCAATAAACGAGGCCTGGGCATTGGCTCAGCTATAGTATCGGGTTTAAAAGATATGATGGATGCAAGCGAGTTGACCATCAATACAACCGAGCTAGTAACCCATAGTTTAGCCAGTCAAGCAGCTCACTTTCATGCTGGCTACAAGTCAATTGTTGGCTTTGCTTTTTGCCACTATCCACGGGTCTTCTTCGCCGATCATCCAGAATCTGTTTTATGGGTAACTAAGTTTCAAGGCAAATTACTGAGCACGGTCAAACAATTAAGAAGCGCTCTAGGACGAAAACTAGGTACAAAAGCCAGCGATTTGGTGCAAACAATAGTAGCGGCCCAAGCCCAGACCCAAACAAAAGCCCAGACAAATATAAGTCTGGCAATCAGTAGTCGCCTAAGCGAGCAACAATTACCACTAGTAGCAGAACTGCTTTTAGAGAGAACGGCCTATGTGCCCAAGCTGTATGCCAACCTGGTGCAGTCGATACTATTTCAATTTGAAGAAATTCTCGACCGCTCAGTGCAATCAGTCAGTGAGCAAGTTCAATTAACTCAGTCAGAAGAAGAAGAAGAAGAAGAAGAAGAAACAAAAGCGCAAGAACCAGGCGAAAGCCTGAGCATCGAATATAAAGAAGGCTTTGGTCACGCTTACATCATCTACAAGCCTGGCTTCAAGTTCGGCTCTAGCCTTGACCAGGCAGCACTAGATAGTGCCCTTGAGGCCCTAGCAAAACTCGAGAAACGCTACATCTTAGTGCGCATTCCAGCCAATCAACCAGAAGCGATTGCCCTGGCAGACTATTTACGCCAGAAAAAGAGCTTTGTCTTCCACAGCTATTTGCCGCTCTATGGTTACAATCAAGAGCCTGAGCACGAGAGTTTCCACGACATACTGACTTTGCAGTGGATAGCACCAGATATTCTCGCCAGCAATTCTCTCCCCGGAGAAACGGATAGCGTAGTCAAGCTCTATGGCTATCCAGAAAACTTATCGGGTTCAATAGTCAGACTAATTGCTTCAGAGCTAAAAGAGCAGGAGCAAAATAAATGATTAGAACCAAGCTCGAAAGCAGACTAGTTGGTGCCCGCAAGAACCTGCCCAAAGGTGCCAAGGCCGTTCTGGAAGCTCTGCAAAAAGCGCCAGGAATGCTCAGTGCGCGCGACCTCAGTTTCCGCATGAAGCTCTCGCACCAAACTAAAGAAGAGCAAAGTAAGAGCCCCGGTCTCACTACAATTTATCGCTCCCTTGAGCTATTAACCAGACAAGGGCTAGTTCAAGCGGTGAGCTTTGGTGATCAAGAAAAACGCTACGAAGTTGTGGAACCAGGTCACCACAATCACCACCTGGTTTGCAAGAGCTGCGACAAAAGCATCAAATTAAGAGAGTGCCTTCTGGCCAGTCTAGAAGAAACAATCAAAAGAGACTACGGATTTTCAGTATCAGAACACCTGCTTGAGCTATTTGGCATATGCCAGAGCTGTGAGCTAGGTACAACTTTAGACAATACAGATAGGAGATAGAAGATGAGGATTGCATTTCTTGGTAAAGGCGGAGCCGGTAAAACCACCACTTCTTCTGGATTCATTCAATATTTAGCCAAGCGCTTTCCCTTTGTAGTGGCTGTAGACGCCGATCTCAATGCCCACTTGCAGAGTGCTCTCAATTTGAAAGGTGAGACCAAACAATTGGGCTTGCACTTTGATGAAGTCACCGACTACCTCAAAGGCTCAAGAAGCGATGTTGGCGACAGGCCAATGATTGGCACCACTCCACCGGCAGTGGGTTCTAATTTCATCACAGCCAAAGCTAACGACCCCTTCATAGAAAAGTATGCTCTAAAAGATGGCAACATCGCCCTGCTTACTGTCGGTACATACCAACAAGAAGATGTCGGTGGCTCCTGCTATCACGAAAAGCTCAAAAGTCTCGCTGGTATATTCCACCACATGCTAGATACGCAATCTGACTTAGTTGTAGCTGACACAACAGCAGGTACCGATAACGTTGCTACATCGCTTTCGTTTGCTTACGACATCAATGTCTTTGTCTTAGAACCTACTGAAAAATCTACTCAGGTATTCCTTGACTTCGAAGAAATTGCACCACAATTTGCTGATCGCACCTATGTGGTCGGCAACAAAGTGGACGGCGAAGAAGACGCTGAATATATCAAAGAGAGAGTTGGCGCCGACAAATATCTCGGTTCAATACCTTTCTCTCGCAACCTCAAGCGCTTTGAGCAAGGTGAAGAAGAAGCCATCCTCGATTTCCAAAAAGAACAAGAGGCGACCTTTGATAATATTCTCGCCCTCTGGCAAGAAAAAGCTAGCAAGCGCGATTGGACAACCTACCTTGAGCGTTTGAGAAAAGCATTCAAATGGGATTGCGAGCGTTGGTACTCAGACTATTACAAAGCCGACTTACTGAGCGGCATGGACCAAACTTTCACCTATGAGCAAGCTCTAAAAGACAAAGGCCTGACTGTCAAGGAAAAAGCCCTAGTCTAATTTATGACGCAAATCTCGAAGATATCACGCCGGAGAAGCTCAGATTATCTGCAGTCAATGCGACTGTGGAGTAATTTCTTTGCTGTCTCTGGCGCTGAGATTGCCGCGATAGAAAAGCAAACCAGCTTGGCTGGCAAGAACATACTTGAGCTTGGCTGCGGCAACGGCCGACTTTGTTACCAACTAGCACCACTGGCCAAAAGAGTGACCGGAGTAGACCCAGACGGCCGCTTGGTGCAGTTTGCTGCAGAGTATGCCAGCCGCAATAACATCAACAATCTGACCTTCATGGAAATGGCAGCTGAGACTCTCGCCTTTGATGATCACTGCTTTGATGTGGTGATCATGCCCTGGATGCTCCATCTCGTCAAAGATAGAGAAGCCGCTCTCAAAGAAGCAAAGCGTGTTCTCAAGCCCAAAGGTCATCTCTTTATTTTCGGCCTCTATGGTGATTGCGACTACGACCGCATCGCCAGACGCTTTGTGCCATCAAGAGAACGAGAACTGAACGCCACTGAAATTTATGAAGGCCCCCTGGAGCGCATTTTTACAGAGTATCGAAAAGACGAGATACCTTACGAAGAAACCGACTACTCTTTTGTTTTTCCTGACTGCGGCGTCACCGCTGAAGCCTTCACTTTTGCCTTTAGCAACTGGTACGAAACTAACCTCACTGAAAAAGACCAAGCCCGGCTTAGACATGTTATTCAGCACTACAGAAAAGGCAATCACATTCAACTGCGCACCCGTGGCGCTCTTTATTCAACCCGAAACCACAGTAACTAGAGAAAAAAATGTCAATTGATTTTGAGCGCGCCCGTCAAGAAACCTTGCAGTATCACAAGGCTTACTACAGCCGCTTCAAATTGTTTGAGAAAGACTCATGGTTAGAAAACCCAGACCAGCCGCTGATGCGCTTGCTCGATTATCTCGAGGGCAAAATTGAAATTCTAGACCTCGGCTGCGGCGTTGGTCGCAATGCCATTCCGATGGCACAAGCGCTGCAAAAGAGCAATAAGACTGCCACCATAACAGCTGTTGATGTACTCGCTGAATCTATTGATTTACTGAAAGAGTACGCCAGCACCTACAAGGTCGAAAACATTATTGAAGCGGTACTGGCTGACAACGATGTGTTTATAATCGAACCAAACAAGTACGATTTAATTGCGGCAATCTCTACTTTAGAGCATTGCCAGGGCAAGAACAAAGTGGCAAAACTAATGGCTGCCATTGCTCGTGGCACCAAAAGCGGTGGCTTTGTGCGCATCGAGATGACAACAAACCGCAGAGTGACAGACACTAGCACGAATGAGCCAGTGCCTACTTTTGTAGAGACTCCGTTAGACGGCGAAGAAGTGCAAGAAATGCTTCAAGCCAAAGATACTTTTGCTGGCTGGAATATCATATCGTTGACAGTTGACCCCTACGAAGAAGAGCTGGCCAAAGAAGACCGCACCGTTCACTGGTGCTCCACACAAATCAACTTCACAGCACAAAAGCCTTAGCAGAAAGACTTCAGCTAGGGCTGAAGAATGGCTCCAGAGAACAATACTTGACCGGTACCACTATCGGCAATCGACATTAGAAATGGCCGGTTAACAATCATATCGACTGGGGGCACTTGAGCACCAGGTGCTGCTCCAAAACTCATTCCTGCCATCGTAGCTGCTGCCACTTCTGTACCACTTTCGTCAACAGTAAGCTTGGCTGCGTGTTTGATAAAAGATACTTGCAAATTAGGAGTAATCAAAGACAAGTCGCAAGTTGGGCTAAAGAGATCGCGCATTCCTAACTGTGATAAAGCGCCATTGAGATTGCAGTCAAAGGCTATTTCCATGCGTGGTAGCTTCAAATTGATATTAGTTAGAGCATATGTAATCGCAGGTGAAAGCGGATTCTTTATGTACTCAATACAATGTCCAAATGAACGCCCAACCTTAGGCAGAACTATTTGCATAAAGTATGGCGATTGCTTGTAAGGCAACTTGATTATCTGAGCATTCTCATCTTCTTTGTAGCCGAAATTATCAGACGCATTCATCATCATGACACTCTTAGAACCAGAGCCCACAAGATAGAAGGGCTCTTCTCTCGTTAGCTCGGCTTGGAACTTCGTCTGCCACTGGGCAAAGAAGTAAATGGCATTGGTAATGGCAAAAGCAGACATAGGCGAAAACTCACCCGGGTCAACTATTTTGGTTATTTTGCCGTTGGTGGCATTTTCTGCCCAAAAGTTTATTTGCTCGACAGATTCGGGAGAAGCGAAATCGACACCATATAGAGAGGCTGAGTAAGACTCTACAGCACTATTGACGAAGTCTTCATGGCAGCGCACTCCTTGGCCGAACCAGAGAGCTGATGCAATTGAAACTTCATGGTCAGGTTTGCTCATGACCAGATAATTGAGCAACTGTCTATTCCAGGGATTGATCTCACTGGGCTTCGGTAGCAGCAAAGTATTGGCAAACTCAGAATAAGTATTACCGCTAGCACCGTTATAAAGCATGCATGCTGTTAGAAAAATACTGGTTGGAGAAATAATGACATTTGCACTCGGGCTTGCCATAGCCAGAGTTTTCAGCACGTTAAGTCCAAATTGATTATTGGAAGTAACTATGTGCTTCCAGTAGTCTTTGTCGCTGGGAAGTAAAGTAGTCTGCATAGACTGATAATGCAATTGCCTTTCATAGCAAAGAGTAGATAGCTGACACTATCAGATTTACCCGCTAAATCAAAGATATGAACACTATTGCCAGTAATTTAGAACTACTAGTTGTGTTTAGAACTCAACACCAGGCTTTTTGCCATTATCGAGACCCAGATGGGAAACATCAGGATTTAGACTAGTCATAGGCCGTCTAGTTTGATTGAGATTTGGTTCGCTCGCGCTATTTGGACTATTAGGATTTAACACTTGCTGAGCGGTATTGGCTATTTCTGAAGCACTCTCAAACAGTCCGCGCTTACTTGGCATCGCATCTCTAGTTTGTGGGCGCAGACCACCATAGCGAGGAGTGGCTTGTTGACCAGGAAGAGCCGATAGGCCATTGCCACTGACTTCACCACTGTCGATAACATTGCCAAACGAGTCTACTGCTACATTGCCAGAAGGCGAGCTAGCAGCCGGATTAGCCTCGGCATAACTAGGGATGATGCCATTGCTGGCAGCCACTGGGGCCACAACCTGGGCCGAAGTAGAAAGCTCGGCCTGAGGCAGACCAATAAATTGACCACACTCAATACAGAACTTGCCTTTTCCAGCTAGCTTTGTGCAATTTGGACATAGCCTTGAAGCACCGTTATTTGTACTACTAGGATTACCAGAGTTACCAGAGTTAACGGAGTTAGTAGCGGCTGGAGCCGAACTAGCAGCCACAGGAGCACCCTGTGAACCCATCGGATAACCATTAGTGTATCCAGGACCAACCCCAGTTTGGTCAAAACCAGTGGCAGCGGCTTGAGCAGCCATTGCCGCCATATCGCCGAGCTCAGGAGTTGGCATATTGCCAGCCGGTCTTGAAGGGAAGGGCAAGCTACCAGCAGGGGTAGCAAACGATGGCGCTGCTGCACCAGGCACAGGTGCGCCCTCTGGATAATCTGGACTACTTTGTTTTCTGGCACTGACGTTGTGCAGCAAGTGCAACTTGGCAATTTCTTCAATACCGCGCAGGTCACACATGAACGGTTTGGTTTCGCCAAACTCTGGGTCACCAGCCGGTGATAGATAAACCAGAGCGTGGTGTTTTTCCATCCGTTTAATAGAGTCTGTGTCGACCCGGGCCACGACCTGTTGGCTGTGAATTCTGTTCCAACTTGTCGGGAAGATACCGAATCCGTTTGCCTGGAAGTGGTCAGCAATACCGGGGACAACCACAGCATGCTTACCAATTTCTTCAGAAAAGAACTTAGCTGTCGTTTCATCAGCGTTGTGCAAACATACACGCACTGCGCTGTTGGAGAAAATCGTCTTCAATTCTGGAGCAACACCCTGGCCACCACCACTGGTGATCTGCGAGATGTTCTGCAAGATGATTGTCAGACCGCCGTTGGCACCACGAACGATAGCTGATAGTCTACCGGCCAAGTCGATATTCAAAGTTTGATATTCATCGAAGAATGCAAACAATGGCAGTACTGATTTTGTACCGTATCTAGTGTGCAAGGCTTGTTGCAACTGGTGCACAAAACAGGCTGCTAGCGATTCAGCGTCAGGTCCTAAGGAAGCAGGAGCACCGAAGATCAGCACAGTAGGCTCGTGCATACTGGTCTTAAGATCTACGTTCGATTTCTCTGTGCATTTTAGGATAGCTTGGTTCTTGAACATGCGCAGACGACCGCGCACACCTTGAATGTTTTTATCCCAATCACTGTCTGTACGGATAATTGAAGAGAGCCGCTGAGTCAATTCACCGAGTTCACCAGCATTGATATTTGGATCAGCTTTCAACTTACGCAAAGACTCAACGATATTGCGACGGTTGTTGACCAGTTTCATCAATCCGTAGGGATTGCATGGCAGTGGGTCGAGTTGAGAAGGTTGACCATTCTCATCTTCACCCATAACTTGCACGCCGCCCCATTTAAGCAGCTGTGTCAAGCCTTCAATATAGCCTAAATCGCGCTCTGCCCAGTGCTGCTCTTCTGGTGGAAGGGAGTTGATATCTTGCACAATCGATGTAGCAAAAGTTACAGCATCTTGGTCAAGGGGATTCCAGCAAATCGACTCACTATCTAGTGGGTTGAAATAGAGGGTACGGAAACCAGCATGCTGAGCTTCGGGCAATACAGTGTATTTGAAACCTTCACGGCGTTCATCTAAGTTAGGGTCATTAGCTTTAGCTTCTAAAGCAATAATGACGCAAGGCTTAGCAAGCAAGGCCTTAATTACAGCCCGCATCAAGGTTGTTTTACCTGAACCTGACGGAGCTACGATGAACATGTTTTTGTTTGGCAGGCGCCCCATGGGGATTGTCACTGGCAAGTGAGTGCGAGCGAGGAATCCAAAGGGAATTACAACACCGTCAACTTCTGACCAGGTCGAGTTGGGATTTTTCTTGCCCAGACGACCGTGACGTCTGCCGTTTGGTGGACAGACATATGAGCGCTCATAATCGCGCGGAGTCATCAAACCAGACGGTGGGTTAAAGGTTCTGATTGTCTGCCAAGGGAACAGTCTTTTCTTGTGGGCAGCAGCAATAATCAAGGCCAACAGCACAAGAGTAGGCATCAAAATAGCTATCGATGTAGCATCAAGGAAACCTTTGCCCTTTCTTGGAGCAAAGGTCTGACGAGTTTGGTCGATATGACCAGGCTGGCCCTCGAGGCGAAGATTTTTGCCCTGCGTGAGCATGCCTGTGGTGGGCACCCGACCAGTGGCGGGCATGGGAATACTAGGCGCTTGCGAACCAACCGGTACGGCACCAGACTGTACTAAAGGACTAGAAGGCGCTTGCTGATAGCCCTGTTGCATGGGCTGTGGGTAACCGGCGGCAGGAGTCTGTTGATATGGTGCGGGAGCACCAGTAGCATAAGTTTGTGGCGCTGGCTGAGCCTGATAAGGCTGCATGCCTGCCGGTGCACCTGATTGCATGCCTTGCTGAATAGCAGCTTCTGAACCCGGCACTGGATAAGATTGAGGATAGGCTGGCTGCGCTTGTAGACTGCCGTCGTTAGGCCCAATCGCCCCCTGCATTTGCATGCGACGCTCAAATTCTTTAACAGAGACCTGCTCGCCAGTGTCAGTATCGCGGAATGACTGAATCACTCCTCGCTCGTTCATTTGCGCTTTCCAGGTCATATTTGCGCCTTCCAATTCATCTAGCTAATCCTGCGTGTCTATACAGTTATAAACCCTGATTCTATACTCACTCATTTATACCGTTTTAACAAGTAGTTGCGCAACAAAACAGGCTCCAGTTCTGGGAAGACTACGAAAAGTCTCTGTTTTATCGGCATGTTTTTCGTATTTCTACCCCTCAGAAATACCGGCAATTTTCAAACTTCCATCCGCTTCCTTCTTCACCAAATAAACAAACTTCACTGGTCTTGGTTTAGGCGGCTCACCAGGAAGCTGCAATTGCTGCTCACCTTGAACTACTATCTCAATTGAACCATCGGCTTGGTTCTGGCGAGCAGAAACCATTTTTTGATTCCAGGTACTGGTCATACCCGAACTAGCAATCGTGGCTGCCATCTCATCGGTCCAAATATTCTTTTTGTAACTATCCGCACACTGTGCAGTCATCATGCCGATGGCACTCTGCTGAGAGTTAGCAGCCGAACTGGCGTTGAAATCCCAAGCCAAAGGGAGAAAAGCTTCAACATAGGCCTGCGCCTTAAATGGTTCGACCAGACCAGCCGGTGGCGGTGGGGGTGCACCATTTTGCTGAGTGGCGTAGCGCGGATCTGAACCGGGCGGTGCGGCAATACCAGTAACATCAGGATTGGTTTCGGCCCTTGAGCGCACCCGTCCGCCCCTACCGGTAGGAGCAGGCGTAGGCGAAAGTATCAATGTTATGAAAACGCCCGCCATAGCACCAGCTACAGCGACCATAATCAATGTCATTTTGTACTTCTCACCAGCTTGATAATCAAACATATATTTGTATCAGCCCGCATTGAGCAAATCAGGAGTGAAGGTCTCAGGAGTGTAACCTTGGCCAAGCAAGTGGCAGGCCCAACGCGCATCACCAGCGCACAGCTCAATCATCTTAGAACGCATTGGTTGATCGGTGTTTGGCTCGGTTGTGGCTACCCAGTACATAAACCTTGGCACAACCAGTTTGACCACTCCGCGAGAAAGCTTGTGATAAATCAGAAAGGCATCTGAATACTCTCTGTTCTTTCTGGTCAAGTGAGCAATGGCGCCCATCTCCTGAGGGGTGAGACCGCAGGCTTCGCGAATCAATTCGAAGTTAGAAGGGTCATTACCTAGGATGATTTTGATAGCACTGTTGGTGGCAAGATTTCGCGCCCGATCGTCGCGCAAAAGGTCGCCCAGCTCCTGCGAAATACCGATAAACAGTAGACCTAAGTGTCGGCTGGTACGAGAAGCATCTTCAACAAGAGTCTTTCCGCCCTCGTAGCGCAGTAGTCTCCACAATTCGTCTATGCAAAAGACAAAGCGTGAGGGCTTACCTAGAGCTACTTGTTCGGCCTTATGTTGAGCCGCTCTTCGCAAAACATAGTCGGAGACGAAGAGAGTAACAACAGCTTCTAGCGTTTTATCATGGGCCAAATCAGAAGTATCAAATACCATCAATTGAGTATCGAGTGGAATAGATGTGGGGCCATCAAAGAGCTTACCGAAAATGGCGCCTTTGCAATAAAGGCTGAGACGGTTAGCCAGATCTTCGCAGGTATCGCCACGCTTGCTCTTGGTGTGTTTGACTGACTCTTCTTGTAACCAGTTAACTAAATCAGACTCAATTGGAATACGACCCATTTCGGCGCAAGATTTATAGACGGCTTGAATGCCTTGCATCAAAATCGGCTTCTCATCTTTGTTTAGAGCCTGTTCACCGCGCTCTCCTAACATTACAGAGTGGAAGTTGAGAATTTTGATGATGTGCGATTCAGGCGGGCTAGCGGGATCAACCGGCTTGCCATCAGGACCTTGGTAGGGTAAATCATAGAGGTTGATACAAACCTGACCATCAGGCCCAAGTTTAATATAGGCACAGTCATCGTACACTTCTGTAAGCATGCGATAAGAGCCAGATCGGTCAATGATAACTGTCTTGGCACCAGACAAAGTTTTCATCTGAATGATCTGCTGAGCGACCATAGATTTACCTTCACCCGGTTGACCGAAGACGATACAGAGGGCGTTTGGTAGTTTTTCATCATAGGGGTTAAGGAAAACCGGCTCTAGTGTTTCTTTGGAAAAACCTAGCCAGTCGCCGTACTCTGAACCAAGCTTGGCGTGAACAAAGGGAAACGAATTGCGCACTGTAGGTGTTCGCACTGCTTTGCCGCGACGAGCAACGTCAATACCCAAGCCAGGCAAGCTGCCAATGAAAAGTGAGCGCTGCTCATGGTGACCAATAACAAATCGAGCACCGCGACACTGTGAAGCGGCAGAGCGCACAAACTCAGTAGAGCGGTTTAGCTCTTCAAGGCTATCGGCAAAGAGCGTGAAATAAATGGCGTAGTTGAACACTTCCATATTGGTTGTGTACAACTCTGAACCAATGGTGGCAGCTTCTTGTGCTTTCTCAGCTTCTTCTTGGTTCGGAGCTGAACGCTGTCCCATTACGCCCTGGTAGGTGTTGGCAGACGCTTGCGCTTGCTTCTGTTGTAACTTCTTACGGAAGAGCTCTTTATCTAACTTGTGAGCGTAAATATTGAGACGCCATTCACAGTTAAGGCGCAGCAATGGCTGCAACCAGAGCGGCCCGGTACGCTCAGGTAGCCGGTTCATATAGAGGGTGCGAATATAACGACCGGCAATTTCTTTCTCGGTCGGGTCAGCATTAGGATCGGTGGCTTCAATATAATCGGTCATGTCTGAAATCTTGCAGAAATCAGGGGAGCTGAAGTCATAGCAAGATTCAACCAATTGCTGCCTTACAGTAGCGGGCTCCATGTCAGGGAAGACACGACGTACAGCCGGCGGCAAAGGCTGCGTTTGCGGCCGAATTGGAGAGGGCAAGTGCTCCTCGGCCATTTCAGCTTGCTTGGGATTGAGCTCACGGTAGAGCATACGGAAATACTCTATGGCCGAAACTGGTCGACCAGCCATACCGCAGGCACCAAGCTGACTAACATAGCCATTGGCACGCTGCACTAAAGTAGTGACATTCTTAAAATGGCTACCGACAGACTGTCTGGCGGCCTGACTTGTAAGAGCGTCCATCACTGATTTAACAGCAGTATCAATCATGCTCTGCTTCGGTGGCTTCTCTTTAGGCGGCCGATAGCAGAAAGTGACATAGAACTTCAGCTCAGGCACAAAGTTTCGCGATAGAAGCGAGGCCTGATCATTCTCGACCACTTTAGCCACATAGCGCAAAAATGGGTCTTCATTAACTTCAACTGGATGGCGCTGGAAATACTCGCGCTTAGAAATATTGTGGCAAACCACAGTGAGCTGAGCTGATGTATCGATACCGTTGAGAAAACCAGTAAAGTGGTTCATGAGAGAGACCAAACGCATCTCATCAAAACCAGAAACGTGCACCCCGTCTAACTCAAAGACACATCGGTAAGTGCCATCTTTCAAGACAAGAATACCTTGACCCGATGCATCATCGTGGAAGAGGTCCCATAAAGGCAAAATACCGGCAGCAGAACCATGGGGCCTGGGCACAGCCAAACCAGGAATACGTCCGAGAATCTCCGCAGAAATCGGCGTTTCCTTCTCTTTGCCACGCTTCATAAAGCCCAGCAAACTATTTTCTTTGGAGTAGGACCGATTTATCGAGGTGACCATTAACGAACGAGAGCTCCTTTATTCAACAAAATCTGGAAGCTTTTCATCTACCAAAAATCTAGTTGTATTTGGATCGGGCCCTGGTATCAAGACTTTAGACCCGGTGTAAAAATTGAGCAGAGTCTCCCAGTAAGAAGCTGAGTGATTAAGAGTGACTAGACAATAAAATGGGCCAACCAAACCAAAAAATAAGCAAATCCAGAGTTTAATGTCTTGCCCAGCAAGGTTGATTGGCATCATCCATGAATAAAGCTGGGTGGAAAGCACCAGGCTTCCCAAGATGGCAATCAGCTGGTCGTAGCGCAAGCCGAATAACTTGGGAGAATCTTCTAAATTTAGGGGAGTGATATCGTCCATGTTTACATTCTACTTGTAGATTTGGCTCTAGGCCGGGTTAACTGGTTGAGCGCAGTTGAAAACTATTCCTACGATATGCGGTGGAAGCCTTACAGTACTTTTATTCCCATAAAGCGCAAACTCCTTCATCTTGGCTACGAGTTCAGTGGGTAAACCCGCCGATGAATCGACTTGCTCATAGCATTTTATGGCACCGTCATATTCGCCAGAGAGGCGCAAAATCTCGCCCATAACATAATTATAGCGGCTGCGATTGCCAGCCCAGCTGGGGTCTGCCAGGGCTGCCGCCAATTCATTCTTGGCCAGGGTGAGAAACTTAGAGCCATCCACTCCCTCTTCCATGGCGCACCAATACCCATTTAATGCCAATACTGCGCGATCAAGAGTGTGCACATTATGCTTACGCCCGGAGGCAACAGCATGGGCAAACTTCTTTGCCGGCTCAGTAGGCGGCGAGTCTGGCACGACCTGTGGCAGATAAAAGTGCTCTTTGAATGATGACAACCACCAGGTGTAAATACAATTGGGACACATGGCAAGAAGACTAGAGCGCAATTCAGGATCGGGCAGAATGCGATGGAGGTCACTTTCAATCGGTGTCGTTAAATCGATAGCCGGCAATCTCGCCACTTCGTAGGTGGCGAAAATAGTTTGGCATTCAGGACAGACCACGGTCAGGTGGCGCAATTTGAAGAACTTCATAGCTTTTTATTATCAGCCGCATTGGACGGCCAGTCTTATTGTAGATGTAAGTGTATTTGTAGTTGCAATTATAGTTCTAAGGCCCTGGCGCGTCATTTTCACGCGCCTGAGACTATCTATATTAGCTTAGCCGTTACCGTTGTTGTAACCATCTTGACCAAACATACGTTCCATCATGCGCTTGACCAAACGATCTTTTGGCACAGGCGATTGGTCGTATCTTGCCACTTGTCCACCAGCATTGCGAACAGGCACTGGTCTAGGTACAAACCGTGGATCTTGACGAACTGAATCGACATAGTCTTTGGTCAGATAAGGATCGCCGTAGGTTTGTGGATCTTGTCTGTGTGCTTCGACAATGGCTCGAGCAGTATAGACAGAGCCGTAGTCTATATTGTTAGCTTGCCATCTAGGATCGGCGTCCATCATCGATTGAACAACTTGCACGTCACTGGTCGATACATTAGAAGCACCGACAGCACTGGCAGCGACAGCCACAGCTGGCATCGAGCTAGGGTTCTGTGAATAGGCTTGCACAGCAGTTTCTAGCATCTGGTACTTACCAGGGTCAGAATCATCTTTGGAAGGGTCGAAGATCTGTTTCCAGTCCATACCATTAGCTCTGAGATCAGCAACAACTTGCTTGACCAAATTCTGTGAACCACCAAACTGACTGACAGCGCTGGCAACAGCCGATTGAGTAGCGCCACCGTAGTCAACAACTTGGCCAGAGACAGATTGTTCAATATCAATAGAGACATTTTCGGCAGGCAAGTTACCACTGCCACCACTATTGCCACCATCAACTCTACCGATCTGGATTTGGCCAGCAGATGAGCCAACCGAGCCACCAGGCAACTTGACCGAGCCCATATTGCCAAGATTGCCGCCACCTTGATTGCTTGGGGGTTGTATACGGGAGTTAACCGTAATTGGGCCGCCTTGCATAGTTGGTAGATTGTTAGGCAAAGGAATAGCATTAGGATTGATGCTGCCAGCGCCAGCTGATGGACCATCAAGGAAGAGGTCAACGTCAGCCGTTCCGCCACCACCTGTGTATCCGCCGCCACCACCAGACATAGTGACACCACCGAGCACTGGAGGGGCAACGTTGCCACCACCACCGCCGCCGCCGCCACCACCACCGATGTTGACGCCGCCAAGATTCATGTTGCCGCCGCCACCACCGCCGCCGCCTCCTCCACCGAAGGAGCGCTGCAAGTTGGCCATAACAACGTTGCCGCCTCTCAACGAATTGTAGGCACCGACATAATCTTCAGGTCGGGCATTAGCACCAACCATGGAAGCCACTTGGTCAACTGTATTGAAGTCACGGCATACAGATACACCATTATCGTCCATGATACCAGCTTGAGCCAGGGCGCCCAGAGTCTGCACAACTTCAGCAGGCATAGCTTGGGCACGGTTGCCGTACCAGGCATCTTGTACCAGGCCGTTTGTACCCTCAGGAATTTCAGCAGCAGCTCTAGCTTGCATGTACTCGCCGCCACCACGGATGGTCGCACCACGCAGCCAAGGCTGTGCCTTGAGCACGCTTTGGTTAGCAGCTACGGCTCTGTTGCAAGGAGTGATCGGTAGACCGCTTTGGATCAGAGCTTCAGTAGCAGGACCCATTCTCCAGCTCCATCCTGATTCAGGTGAATCAGTGCTGGTCATGATGTGAGCAGCCCAGGCTTGCTGGTCTTCACTCATCGGGCCATATCTGTTGACCAAGTGCTCAGTGTAAGCGTTACCTTCTTCACCGTTGATATAAGCTTGTGAACCAAGAGCGGCATGCTTAGCCATAGAACGAGCGAAGCTCTGCTTAGCAGCAGCAGTTTGTGTCCATGAACTACCGTTATAAGCCAAGATACCTGCGGCAGCTCTCTGCATCATACCTTTTGGCTTGTGCTCGCCAGCATCAATTGATGACTGTCTAGCGGCGTCATAAGCTTCAGCGTCAGTGCTCATCAATTCGCCATAAGCACCGGCCATGATTTGCATACCTTTCTGCTCATCAGAGGCACCTTCTCCGGTACGGATGTGCATCAGGTGGCCCTGGTTGTCATAGACGTTCTCAGGCTTGCCGCTACGCGACACACCAAGAGTTGCGCCTTGAGCCAATCTGATTGCAGCTGCAGCAACCCGGTAAGGAACGTGTCTATAACCAGCTTGCATATAACCATCGAACATAGAAGCTTTCTGACCGGCAGCATTAGGCTGACTTGGTTGAGCAGCAGGTCCACCTTGAGGTGTGCCGCCACCACCGCCGCCGCCACTGCCATCATCACCATCACCGCCATCACCACCAGCGAAGCTAGCAGTCTGAGCGCCATTGACAGGTGGAGCACCACCAGTACCACCAGCAGTGGTTGTGAACTGTGTTGGTGTAGCAACAGGTGGAGTAACTCCACGGTTAGCACCAGGAGTGACGTTGACTGTACCAGGGGTGACAGTAGCACCAGGCTGACCAGAAACAGGAGGAATTACTCGACCATTAACTGTAGTCGTTGTAGTGGCGCCATCAACCTTGCCGTTGTTAGCATTGTTAGCAGAATTAACTGTGCCCATTGGCCTGATGGCACTAGCAGCTACAGCGCCTGCGGCACCCGCTACAGCAGCATCTTCAACCAACTCAGCATTCACTAGCGAATTGCCGGCATTGGCTACCGGTGGTGTAGTGGTAGCCGATTGCATGTTAGGAGCAACAACACCAGGCTGACCAGTAACTGGAGTCGTTCCAGCTGGATTTGCCGTACTACCCACGACCTTACCATTAACATCGGTAGTCACTTGCCCAGGAGGGGTGACACCAGCATTCTTAAGAGCTTGAGTAGCAGCAACAGTGGCAGCAGCTGCGGTGGCAGCGGTGGCTACCGTAGAAGCTGTATTCGCCTTGTTATTGAAAGTACCTTCTTTGGCATTGGCGACAACAGGGGCACCAGGGTCAGCGGGGTTGAGTACTTCTTCACCAGCAACAATTGCTGTAGTTGGGTCGGTACCTTTACCAGTGGCAACACTGCCAGTGACAGCGGCCAATTGAGAAGAGTTGATTGGAGGAATTACAGACTTATCGCCAGCTGCAGTGACAGGATTTGCCCCTGGTTTAGGAACAACATTGGTGTCACCTTTAGCCGCGTCAAGCGGTTTACCAGTGCCGCCCTTACCAGCATCAACAGTGGTCTTGACGGATCCATCGGCATTGAGGTTAGACCCAGGCGCACCAGGAGTACCACTGCCAGCCATCTTCAGACCAGGCACCACGGATGAAGCCACAGCTTTACTGGCATCATCGCCCTGACCAGTAACTTCTACTTCATCGCCAGCAGCCTTCAAAGCGGCTCCAAGGCCAGCGCCAACGGCCGCACCCTTGGCTATGTCAGCAGGGTTGATGCCTGATGCCAGGTCTTTACCCTTGGCGGTTGCATCTGTTGCCTTACCGTCAGCCTTCGGATCGACAATTTTGCCAGTGACAGTAGCTTGATCTTTAACAACTTCGCCGGCTTTGCCAGCAGCAGCAGGAGGAGCAGTAACTCCAGCCTTAATAGGTTGACCTTTTGCATCGAGCAACTCTTTGCCATTCTTATCGGTCAAGTTACCTGCAGCATTAACTAGGCTACCAGCAGCAGCTGCAGCGGCGGCCGCTTTAGCAGCATCAGCAGTACTCAAATCTTTGCTAGCTTGCTCGCCCGTTCCATTATTAGCATTGGCGGCTGCAGCATCTTTATTAGCTGCATTGAGACCGGCATTGGCACCCACGGCTGCCATACCAGCGCCCACAACACCAGCGCCAATTGCGACACCAGCACCAGTCTTAGCAGCGTTAGCCAAGACATCGGCAGTACCACTAGCAGGAGTTACTGGTTTAGCACCAGGAGGAACCACGCTAGCATCGGTGCCAGGAGCACTCTTATCTGAAGCTTTGTTTGCAGCATTTGGATCGGCAGGGTTGAGCGGCTTACCATCAGTGCCCGTGCCGGTACCCTTACCATCTTTTGGACCTTTAGGGGTGCCTGGAGGAACGATTGGTTTACCATCGGCACCAAGACCACCAGCTCCAGGACCACCCTTGCCTTTACCACCGCCAGGGCCATCCACCTTGCCAGTGGCCTGAGCACTACGAATATCTTTTAACAGTCCAGGATTGGCCACATCATTAGACAAACCATTAAGTTCGACACCTTGAGACTTGGGTGCGCCCTTGGCTCCGGCATAACCGAAGTTACCTACGGCATTGGCAAAGTGCTTGGCCCGATCGCCGAGCATTCCACCCAAAGCCTTACCGCCTGAGAGCAATCCACCGGTGATCAAACCAGCTGAAATGAAGTCCGACATTGGCGAAATCTGTGCCCGAGCTAAGAACGAAGGCACCTGAATCATCAGCTGCAAGACGCCCACGGCCATGACAATTTTGCCCCATGGGTTGAAGTCAGACAAGACCACAATCACCATGATCTTAAGCATGCCAACCCAGACGAATGTCCACAAGCTCACTTCCACAAATGAGCGGACAAAGCCCGAGCAGACATTTTCGGTATCAGGCAAAGCAAAGAAGACTAAGAACAGTGGAGCAAACATATATTGAGCAGTGAGCAAAGCGGTCTGAATCGCTTTGAGCACAAGAATATAGATAAGCTCAGCAATGAGAATGCCGCCCAATACTAGATAGATAATCAAGCCAACGAAGGCAACCAGAGTACCAACTGTTCCTAAAACAATACCGCCAGCGCCACCACCGAGAATGCCGCCTAATACCTGACCAGCTACAGGAGCTGTGGCATTAGCCAACAAACCAGCACCAGCAACCAACCCCCCTTTCACCGCTGCAGCCATCGCCGCATCAAGCATGGCGACCTGGTCGGCCGAGTTGAAGTAAAGGGCCTTGATCATCTCGTTGGTGATCTGAATTTCAAAAGCGTAAATTGTAGGCCAAGCAAGCAGCAGACCAGCTGTGAAGATCAAGCGACCAACAGCACCCATCATGTTACCGCTACCGCGAATGGCAGCATCAGCCCAGTACTTCCAGATACATAGAATGAAGAGCAAGAGCAAAAGGTCTACAGCGATGCCGTACATGATGTCGGCACCCTGACGAACATAAGGTGAAATGTCATCAACAGCTGCACCCTGACCACCAGGAGTAGTGCTGAGACCGTTAACAGCGATATTGGGGTTAAGCACGAAGATGCGCAAGAAGCCAGTCAAGAACTGCACAGCGTCGGCGACCCAACCATTGATAAATTCACTTAACCACTTACCGATCAGCTGACCGATGTTGGCGAAGAAGTTAGAGATGATGTCATCTCCCCAGAATGCGCTCAAGCCTTGATAGGTGTCGTTATAAGCACCAAAATCGGGCCACAACTGTTGCTCAACGTTTTGAGCCACAGCCTCGGTGTTCTGCTCGGCCTGTTGTGTCACCAAATTGGTTTGGCCAGGAGCATCATAAATATTCTGCGCGGTTGCCTGTGTTTGACTAGCACCTTGGCTGGGGTCGCCAGCATTAGGGCTGACAAAGTCGTCACCAGGCGAAGGAACCGAAGTTTGCGCCACAGCAGCAATTGAAAATGCAAAAGGCGCTACGAGCATGAAAACTGCTACCAGCGCGATTAATTGCTTGTGAAAGCGATATTTGAGGTTAGTTAAGGTGTTTCCGTTATCCACTGTTGACTGCTTGCAGAAGAAAGAAAGGTAATTCAGACCAAATACACTCTGGTGAGGGTATCTCTTAAGCAACACTGTAGTGCCAATATAAAATCCTGTCAGTGTGGTTATTCCCATTCTGCGGGCAAAACAGCCATCTTTTAATGTCCTGTTAAGCCTTTTGGCAACATTTCTCATGCGCTCAGATTCGAACATAATTCACCACCAACAAAAGAAAAAAGGAATGAAATAATTTCCTGACAATACTTTAAGCTTGCTTAGATGCTTTTGGGAGCACGGTCTTTCCCATCCTAGAGGGAAAATCTTGAGAAATTTATGTGCCACTGGATGGCAATTCGAGGGCAATTCAAGGGCAATTAGATGGCGATTCAAAGGCAATTCGAAGGCATTTAATGAACTGCACGCTGCTTGATTTTTATTTTCCACTGAGCGAAACGCTGCTGTTTGCCAGAAATTTGCAAAACAGTCGCACTGGCCACTTGCCGCACACCCTGCTTGGCCGGCAGGAACCTATGCACAACCGGCACAAAGTACTGGCTTAGCTGCCGCAGATTTTGCTTAAGGTTGGACCTTTGTCCAGTTACTTTTGCCTGCCGCGCGGAACGGAAAAGCAGAAGCAAGAGAACCATCGGAACAACCAAGCGCCACTCAGTAAGAATAGCCCAGAGAACACTGGCTACATGGAGACAAACTCGCGGCCAATCGACCTGCGCTAGATGGGCTGCAGCTGAAGCATTGCCGTATGGAGAGGCTTGCCAATCACCGACGAAATCGCTGTACTTAGATTGATTAACTCTCCAAGGGAGCCAATTTGTAGCCGCTGGAAACTGTTCATAACTTGCAGTTTGCGTTGGTTGAGCCGGCTGGCTGAAACAAAAAACCGTGGCAACGGGGGCAATCATGATTAAACAAAGTGCAACGCGTACCAACTGCCGGTCAAAAAAGTGTTTCGTCAGGTATGAGATTTGCCCTTTGCGTCTGTTGCGGAAGGCCGCTGAGCCGCCGCGGGAAGCAAAACCAAGTTGAAAGGCAATGCGGCGTCGGATAAATCTTAGTGACTGTTGAACCTTGGACATTTGCAAGAGGGCGAAAATCGCACATGCAAAAATGGTTGTAGCGACTTGGAGAATTGACCAACAGGCAGAGAAAATGTTTGATGGGTCGCTAGAATCGTCACCCCAGTAAACCTGTAAACCTCCATAGGTTTCATTGTAAGAAGCAAAATCAGGCCAAAGCTGCTGCTCGACATTCTGGGCAACAGCTTCTCTATTCTGCTCGGCCTGTTCAGTGACAAGATTTACGCTCTTGGCTTTGCTCGGGACAAATTTCACATGCTCAGGGATGGACCTAATAGCAGGCTCAGGGATGGACTTAATGGCAGGCTCAGGAGCAGTAACCTGCACTTCTTTGTAGGAAAATTTCTCGTATAGCGACATCGCTGAGGCAGCCACAACACATAGATACGCCCCAGCAATAAGGACCCCGACCACAACTTGAAATAGTCGCATGCCAGTTTTAGACTTCTGATTCGCCGGTAATTGGGCAGAGTAAGGCACGAGAAATTTAGCGCGATTAGACATACTGCCACCACCATGGAAAAAGAAAAAGAGGAACTGCAAACTCGATTTGAAAACTTATGCTGAAACCAAGAGCTGTCCTCGACTCTAATTTACTGCGCCAGGAAGGTTTTGACAGCACGGTCTTCCCCATCCTTGACGCAGGAAATTAAAAGAATTCGCTAAGTTCGCGCCTTTCGTACAGGCAAGGCATATAGGCCGAATATCCAGTCACAGTCGCCATACAAAATTGCTATGGATGTTCTCTGAGGCAATTCCAAAAGCGTCATTTTTTCTGCAGAAAATCTGACAGTTTTGGAAAACAGAATTTGAGTAACCAGGTCAATCTTGCCAGGACCAGCTTTTCACTTTCATCTAGCAGTACCAGCGGGTATTGACTCGCCATTCACTCCAACGTAAGCGATTCATACAAAGAGAGCGGGTCTTAAACACTCTGTGTTTCGCTGCATTTCGAGGGCGTCCAATCTGGAAATAAAGCTTGAGTCTATTTTCAGTAGTTTTGATACTGATACGAAGGTGATAAAACAAGCATGCTAGACCGGCAAGCAAGTAGAACCCGCACTCCAGACTATAGACAATGCTACGCCCCTGTTTGCTTTTCCAGTCGCAAGTATAATCTTCTTCGGACCAGAATACATTCAGTTGAGAGTCCTCCGGAGAATAGAAGCTAATAGACTCGAAATAGAGCTCCCTTTCTAGCTCCTGAGCAATTCCCCTGGACTCTGTAGCAACGCCAAGATACTCGAACTCAGACTCCTGCTCGACCAATGAAGATCGATACCTTGCCCCTTTGCTCAATTGCCTTTTCTTCCATCGACTAAAGGCAATTGACTTGAGAGTAGCACGGAGGCTCGGCGCTACTACCATAGGAGCAATTTTTGATTCATTGAAATGGGCTACTTCACCCCTAGACAAAATTGAGCCAGAAAACCATACAACCATCGGGATAAGTGCCAAGGAAGTCACTAGCAAAGCCACCAACTGCAAGTCACCGTTAAATTTACGCCGACGCTTAATTCTGGTATTCAAATGAGTCAGGGCATTAGCGCGTGCTTTTCGAAGCAACTTAATTACCCACAAAGCAAGGCGAATTGGAGAAACAAATACAGCAGGATCTGTCATGAGTGCCACCGGGGGTCATGTCGCCATTGCCACCAGGGGCGCCGATTGAACAAAAGCATCACGGTACGCGCATTCGCTGGGTTTATCTTCAATTTCTTCTTCCGTGCTGGACGGCGAAAGAGTGACCGGCGGTAGCTATCCAGCACGAAGAGGGCCGGTAAACCAAATATACCTCTCCAGTGAGACAAAAAGTCACCTATCCATTTCCCAACCAGCTGCCCAATATTGGCGAAAAAATTGGCGATAATGTCATCAGACCAAAACGCAGTTAAGCCGTCATCGGTCTCGTTATAAGCACCAAATTCAGGCCAAAACTGTTGCTCGATGTTTTGAGCCACAGCCTCGCTATTTTGTTCGCCTTGCTGAGTCACCAAGTTTGTCGCAAGCGGAGGTCCAATGACGGTATCAAAGGCCGGTTGAGGCAATGGCGCATCAATCTCTTCAACAGGAGCTTCACTTGGCGATCTCTCCACTGAACGTGAACCGCCACAAAGTGCAAACTTAATTCCAAGGCGCAACCCGTCAAACGAGAACACAAGAAAGCAAGCCAGAAAAGCTATTGCCAGCATACGAATCAATTCTTTCTCGTTGCTGAAATAGACCGCAGAGGGTCGGCCATAGCAAATATGTTTTTTCGATTTCGCCACAGCTGCAGAAAATCGTCTCGTTCTATAAATCATGACGCACCGCCAACTTTGCTAGTAAGTAAGATCTCTTTGGCCACAAGTGAACCTTCCCTCAGCCAAAAGCCTATCGGGGCGGCAGAACCGTGAATAAAGTTTTGAATAATATCGTCGCCGCCAAAATGGTCTGGGCCAGAATAGTCAGTGCGGCACGGGAAAAAATCAGGGAAGAACATATTACCTATATTCTGCGCGACGGGCTCTGCGCCCAGCATTGACTGCTGACGACACAAGCTGGTCAAGCCGGCACCATAGGTTGGCAACACGACATTGACATTGTAATTTTCACGGGGATAAAACAACGAGCAAGAAGATGCCAGTGAAGGCGAAGAAAGCCATAGTGTTATCGCATTCTCGCGATAACCTAAGCTCTTGTTACAGACCCAAGTGCCCCTAGCGAAATACTGAGATGGTGGCGAGATAGCGGCATCCAATACAGAAAAGAACATCAGGGCCGGAAAAAAGAGTAAGACGACAGGCACGGCAGCATAAAAAGGACTAATGGCCACAAAGCGAAAAAAAACAGAGAACAAGCTCTCAGCTTTGAAATGCCCTGCAGTCCAATTCTCGCGGGGCTCACTAGTTCTGAAAAAATATCCTAATCGCGCACAGGCAGCAGAAAAAACTCTAGATCGATAAATCATGACGCACCGCCCATGGCAAAAAGAAAAATGGAAATAATTCCAGACTCTACTTTAAGCCCCTAGAGCCAATCTAGGACCACGGTATTCCCTATCCTTGGCGCCCAGAGCATACTAGTTTTTGAAATTTCCCAAATTTAGATCTGTAAATGCCTTTCCAAAACTGTCCGATTTTCAGCCAAAAATCGGACAAGACTAAAGCAAAAGCTAAAGCTAAAGCATAAGCAAAACCAAAATCAAAAGAGCCAGACTAAGTCTGGCTCTTTTAAGATTTTCAACTGTATTTTCGGTTGTATCTTTCGTTGTGTTTTGTGCCGGTTCTTGAATCTTTCGATTAAAGACCGCCGCCCAAACCACCCATGTTGTTGATGGCGAATGTTCCGAGCAAGTGAACTGCGGTTGGTCCGCCGAACCCGATGCCTAGACCTTTAGCTACGTTCATAGCCGATTCACCACCATCTCTCTGACCGAAGGCAATCTTCATGCCAGCTAGTGAGGATGGAATTGTGGACATTGCAGTAACAACACGCGAAATATCTCTTGCACAGTCATATCCGTAGTCGGCCAACTGACCAACTTCGTTTGATTGACCATAACGTGGGTCTACAGGTGCACCTACCAAACCTTGCGCATGAGCGGCTTGGTCATAGACTCCGAATGCTAGCAATACCAATTGAGGGGCCAGAAGGAATCCCAAGCGGCTTGCAACTTTGAAGGAGTGCGATGCAGAAACTTTTTTTGCGAAGGATTTGACTTTGTTCATGATAGAAAGACCTCAGGTAACGTGTAGCGGTAGTTTGTTTTGTCAGACTGAAAACTTTGTTTGGCTCTCGGATTTGTCCGGTGCGCTCGTCTGGCTTATGGGACAACAATAAAGCTTTCCCGCGCCCTTGAATATGTGGTAATTCCCATGGAAGACGGAGAATTTGCTAATTTTTCAAAGTTTTTTTGAAAATAAAACGGCCTGATTTCAAAAATAAAAAGGGCCTGACTAAGTCAGACCCTTTCTTTGAATATTGATGCAGTGTGTATCTCGAATCTGTAGATTAAAGACCGCCGCCTAGACCACCCATGTTGTTGATGGCGAATGTTCCGAGCAAGTGAACTGCGGTTGGTCCGCCGAACCCGATGCCTAGACCTTTGGCTACGTTCATTGCAGATTCACCACCATCTCTCTGACCGAAGGCAATCTTCATGCCTGCTAGTGAAGATGGAACTGTTGATAGTGCAGTAACAACGCGTGAGATGTCTCTTGCACAGTCATAACCGTAGTCTGCCAATTGGCCTACTTCATTTGATTGACCGTATCTTGGGTCAACTGGTGCACCAACCAAACCTTGCGCATGAGCGGCTTGGTCATAAACTCCGAAAGCTAACAGTACCAGTTGGGGAGCCAGAAGGAATCCCAAGCGACTTGCAACTTTGAAAGAGTGTGATGCGGAAACTTTTTTAGCGAGGGATGCAACTTTGTTCATGATGTAAGAAACCTCTGGGTATCGTGGAAGCTTTGTGGAGCGGGTGTCAGACTGAAGCTTTGACCTAGCTTGCGTCCGGCTTATGGAGTAACAATAAAACTTTCCCAGGCCCTTGGATATGTGGTAATTCCCATGGAAAGCGTTGAATTTGCTCATTTTTCGGCTTTTTCATGGTGCTATTACGAAGTCAAGAGATCGCCAAAGCCTGCCTCAACAGCCAAGACCCCAGCCCTGTTTAACTCTTGGGGATTTATAGAGATTTTCTAGCAATTCAAAATTCTTTCTTGCAGTCATTGCATCTACCGAAATGCTTCTGTAGGAGTGGCTTCTGCAGCAATGACTTATGTAGAAATGACTTATGCAGCAAGCGCTTCTATATAGATAGTCGAAACTGAGCGGCAGTCACACCGTATCGGCGCATTAGTCAGCCACATCAGCCAGTCATACTGCAGTACCAAATCCGATAGTCGTCTGAGCTGCTCAATATAGATAGCAAAAGAATAAGAGCCGGACTTACGCCCAGCTCTTATTCTCAATATTTAAGTGATGCGGCTTGGAGCATTCGTCAGACTAGTGTCGAATGATCTTGCCTCCGACAGTGGCTGATGTACTGTAGCCACCACCGACATTGGTTGGAGCTGTTGAACCAGGTGTGTAACCTGAGCTGTAGCTCTGAATTGGGTTAGCATGAGCAACACGAGATTGTGGGTACACAGGCCGTCTCAAACGAGCAGTGCCATTTTGCGAACGGCTCAAAGGTCTTGAAGCAGAAGTCGATTTGATTGCCTTAGGCTGAGCGGCCTGGGCCATCGGTGCCATTGCCTTAGGAGATGCAGTCAATGGCATTTGCTGAGCTTGTGGTTTGCCGAAAGCATTGTTCCAGGCGGCTGGAACTAGTTGAGCCATGACGTTTGGTTGCTGAACAGGAGCAGCTTGTACTGCTGGGGCTGGAGGTCTCTTAAGGGTGGCGAGAGGTCCGAGCATTGATGAAGCGCTTGGAGTTGAACCAGCTCTTACAGTTGGCTGTGCTGGTGGAATGTAGGCTGAATGCGGATAGCGTGGTTCTTCGATTTTGTAATAGTTCACTGGAAACTTGAATCTCGCACCATCAGCGTGAGCTGCGGGCTGAGAGATGGCAGTTGTTGCTACCAATGCGATGAGTGAAAGAAAAATCTTGAATTTCATTGCCTTGTCTCCAAACAAAAAAGAAAATTAGAAGCGGAATGCGTTACGTGTACCGAAACCAGTCATCATCAAACCGGCAGCACCAAGACCATAAAGGCTGCTTGGGCGTCTTATCATTGAACCTACCATTGCTCCAGCTCCGAATGTAGCCAGAGCGCCAACGGCGGATCCCATACCAGGATAACGAGTGCTGCGTCTTACAGGAGGATTCGCAGGAGGCGCAGTAAGTGTTTGAGTTTGACTTACGTTGCCGTAGGCGGTCATGGGTGAATTTTGATCTTGACCAGGCATAATCCAGTCAGATGTTCCAGTGTTACCAGGTACTTCTTGCCCACCCATACTCGATTGAAAATTAGGTTGGCCCTGATTCATGTTACCTAGATTCATGTTGCCTTGATTCATTCCATTTTGATTCATACCGTTTTGATTCATCATGGAATTCTGATTATTGAAATTGTTCATTCCAGCATCGTTAGCGCCAGCGGGGCTACCACTCATTGCTGAGTTCTGACCATACGAGTTGGAGTTGTTAGCACTTTCTTGACGAGCTTGAGCTTGGGCTTGCGACATCTTTTGGGCTACAGCTGGGTCTAGAGGCACAACTTCGGGAGGAAGGAATGAATCTGTCTCAGCTTGCAGGCTGTACTGGGCCATCGCTGGCAGTGATACGGACTGACCAAGGAGGCAAGAGAAAAGGGCCATGCTCAGTGCCATTTTGGCGATTCTGTTGTTAGGGGCGTTTCTCATGATTTTCAGGTCCGTTGTCCGATGGGTACCAGTTGCTTAGGTGAACTGCTTTGTAGATACATATTACGAAACGCTTAACTAGAAAGGAATCGGGGGGATTCCCATAGCCATGGGAAAATCCCCCCGAAGGGTTTTATCTAATTGTCACCCGTTAGCCCAGTACCAAGGGCGTTTCAAGACTTTCGGGTGAGAAGCAGCCTGAATTTGCTTTGCAAATCATTCTGAATCTTTATTAGAAGTTGGTGATTACTCCAGTTGGAAGCTGACGTTGGCCAGTCTTCTGAGCAGTGACGTTGCCTGGGGAGAACTGGGTGTAAGGCAGACCGAAGTCAGTAGTCTTGCTGCTGTACATAGGTATGCGTCTCATACCTTGACCGAATTCATAAGACTGATTGGCTTCAAGAGCAGCAATTGGGTTGTTTCTTGTGTTTGACAAACCAAAATCTTGGATGCTCGAACCAGTAGGGATAATCGCCCCACCAGCTTGGAAGCGCTGTCCACCACCGAGGTCGATAGAACCAGACCGCAGACCATTACCAGTAGGCACACCTGTCACAGTACCCCAACCGGCCCATGGTCCCATACGAGTGACGTTGTCTTGTGAACCATCTCCACCAAAGCCACCGATCATCGAGTTACGTCCTCTGTAACCCCATTGAGCGGTCTCTTGGCCACCGCGCCGTTGATACGGTATGGATGTGTTGTATCCACCAGTACCGGCAAATCCACCACTAGGCATGATGTTTACTTCTTGGGAAGCATTGATGGATCCCATAGGGGCAGTCAATGAACCAGGGTCAGTTCCGGGAGTAGATGGAGATTGAGGCACAATGCCAGTCAAGGATGGTCCAAGAACCCCAGGAGGAGAGACGATGGCTGGACTAATTCCCAGCGGGATACCAGAGAAGCTGTTGTCGATTTGGTTAGCAGGAATGGCAGGAACCCAAGGCATAAGCTCTGGAGAAGAGAGCATACCGGGATTGACACCGACTGGAGTAGGGCCATCACCAATTGCTGGTGGAGCGCCTTCGATTGGAGCCTGGAAAGGAAGACCAGCAGGCTGACCAATAACTAATGGTGTGCGCAATGTAGTCACAGGGCTGAATGGCGCTGGAGTGCCTTGAGGTGGGCTACCAGGATAAGGTCCTGCGCTAGAGGCATAGGAGGCGAGTGATGTGGTTGCACTCAATGTGATGGCAGAGATCACAGCTGGGATGAACTTACGATTAAACATTGTCTGGCCTCCTGAAGCCTTTTAGAAATAGTTTGTTGGACTGAATTGCTGTTTTGCGCGGGAGCATTAATAGGGACTGATAGTCATTTGAGAGCGTTGATTGTCTCGGAAAAGTGTTCGGTTACCATGCAGGTCTTGGGTGGTCTGACCTCGGTATTCTCCCCTTTGCCTTGGTCCGTCTTGCGAGAATTGCGGACACATCTTGAGGTCGGGCTTTTGGGAGAGCTTCTGGCCAAAATCATTGAGGGCTGAACTACTGGACCGGACATTGTTTGGGTTACCAAAATCGAATGACCGTTGACCTCCCCATCTCTGTGTTGGAGCGCTTCCAACCATTCCACCTTGAGGACAAATGTCTACAACCGACACTGGAGCTTGCAGACCGTAGCCACCACTAGAACCATTAATGGAGCTGGAGTCGTAGCCCTGTGTTGAGGGCGGTGGAGTGAGGTAAGGCATAACCCATGCATTTACCTCGGATTTGTCGCCAGCCATAGTTAGTGGAACAAAGGCGGCAGTTGGTGGGCTGAAGGGAGCGCCGCAATCACCCGGGGTAACTGCTGGAGGGCAGAAACCATCACCGGTTGGTGGTGGGGCTCCCTCTTGAGCGGGCACCCAGGCTGGGCTGTTCGGAGTACCGTATGTGAGCGGGCTTCTCAGTGTTTGGATCATGTCAGATTCACCGTAGGCGAATGCTGCACCGGTAGACCCGGTAGCTGAGAACATTGGGCAAGAGAAAAGTGCGCCAGCCAAAAGAGCGGTTGAAATTGCTTTTGCTATTTTCGGTGCCGATTGGTTGTTCACGAACTTATCTCCAGGGCCTTTAAATTGGCATATCACTACCTTATAGATTCGGCAGGCGCTTGTCTTGCGCGTAATTACGTACTACCCCCCGGTTTCTCCCATGATTTCGCTCTCTTTTTACCGCCGAAAGCCCCGAAACCCAAGCCTATTAATGAATACACCGTAAAAAAATATTTTTGAAAGAATTTCTGGGCCCGTCCACCTTCCTATATAAATAGTTGGCCCGACTTCCCAAAATCGCGTCCGATAAAACGCCTACATCCTTATATACGCAATTTCGCCAGAAATTAATCAAAGCGATCAGTTGGAATTAATCAAATCCCACCAGCAAATTACTAGCTCAAACCAGGCAAACACCACCTCGTTTAACTTATGTCACCACTGACAGTATCAGCCGAACGCACCACCCATACACCATTAGCGGTGCTTTCAAGAGGTAAGTGGTGCCTGCACCATTGGCAATGGCAAATTTACTTTTACAAAATCACGGTTTATCGGTATAGTAGGTTTCAAGAAAGGGGTATAAGTGTGAGCATTCATAAAAAAAATACTGCCGATAATTTAGATTTCTCGCCAAATCAAGGTGAACATGAGGATGCTGTTGCCGTTGACGGCTTAGAACACATCTTTAAATGGGCATCAGAGACGGTGTCAGATCCGCAAGATGAAAGAGTGCGCCAAGCAAGAGACAGGCGCGTTCGTCATCAGGTTCTTGACGTTGTTCAAAAATATAGAGAACAGCGCGTTGTTACTAAGAGCCAAGATGAAGTTGCCTATTTGCAAAGAAGAGTAATCGCTCTGCTTTCAAAGATGCAAGAACTGACAGAAGAGAACGCAGCGGTAAAACAAATTATGGTTAGCCAGTTCTGGGCTATCCAAAGAATTCCCGTTCTAGAAGAACAAGTGCGCGTGCTTAAGGTAGTTGAATACGAAAAAGAAGCTGCTGTTAAAGAACGTCGCTATTTGATGGACGCTCTGGCTAAAATCAAAGTAGAACGCGATTACTTAGAAGACATTCTCGTTACTTGTGAAGATGAGAACACTCGCTTGTCGAGCATCCTCAACAGCACAAGAGCAGAACTGGCTGAAGTAAAAGCGCGCAAATGGTGGCATAGTTTCGTTCCTAAAAGCTTCCTCAAAAAAGGCTAAGAACGCTACTTAGAAACATTCTAGATAAAAGGAGAAATTGCTAGTCAATTTCTCCTTTTTAGTCTTTAAGATTAGCCACTGAAATTAACCATTGAGTTTAACCGCTTCGATTAACAGCCCCAAATCATCCTTCAACCACTTCTCGCCCAGCAGCCTTGCGGATCTTGCCTTCAAAGCCTCGTTCGGTCGGTTGATAGTATTTACGCCCAGCTAACTCATTGGGCAGACACTGCATGGTATCGGCCTTGCCACCAGCAAAATCATGAGCGTACTGGTACCCCTTAGAGTATCCAATTTCTTTCATCAACTTAGTCGGTGCATTGCGCAAGTGCAAAGGCACGGGATGCTGCACCGTATTTAGTGCATCTTGAGCCGCTTCGTTATAGGCTTTATACAAAGCATTTGACTTAGGCGCCAGGGCCATATAAGCAACACATTGAGCCAGGGCCAATTTGCCCTCGGGCACTCCAATAAATTCCACAGCTTGCATGGCGGCCACAGCCTGAGTCAGAGCTTGCGGTGCAGCCAAACCAATATCTTCTGAAGCAAAGCGCACCAGGCGCCGCGCCACATACATCGGTTCTTCGCCAGCTTCCATCATGCGCGCTAGCCAGTAAATACTGGCATTTACGTCAGAATTGCGAATCGACTTGTGTAGAGCCGAAATCAAATTGAAATGGTTCTCACCATCTTTGTCATATTTGAGCACGGCCTGCTGCACGGCAGAGCGAATTTCTTTCTCGCTTATCTCTTTTTGGCCGCGCCGATGAGCGAGGTTAGCAGCCATCTCAAGAGAATTAAGAGCAGTGCGAGCATCACCCGATGAATAGGCCGCAATCAGCTTGAGTGTGTCGTCTGATGCTGTTAAATCAAGTTCGCCTAAACCTCTCTCATTGTCGACCAATGCAGTCTGCATGATCTTCAAAAGTGCTGGTAAATCAAGCTCATCCATGACAAAGACTTTCAGCCTTGAGAGCAAAGCTGAATTGATTTCAAAAGATGGATTTTCAGTGGTGGCACCAACCAAACAAATGACACCAGTTTCGACATAAGGTAAAAAAGCATCTTGCTGGGCTTTGTTAAAGCGGTGAATTTCATCCACAAACATAATTGTGCGACGGCCTTCAAGGTTCATGAAAGCCTCAGCCTCGGCCATCACACCCTTAATTTCTTTCATGCCCGAGGCGACAGCAGAAAAAGCAATCCACTTACTATCGGTCTCGCGGGCAATGATGCGAGCCAAGGTAGTTTTACCAACGCCGGGCGGCCCCCAGAGAATAAAAGAACTCAAAGTATTGCCAGAGAGCATTGTGCGCAGCACACCGCCTTCTGCCAAAAGTTTTTCTTGACCGTAATATTCGTCTAGTTCCCTGGGGCGCATGCGCTCGGCCAGGGGCGGTCGGTTCTTTTGAGCTTGCATTCTATTTTTGAGCTTGCATTCTGTTGCTGCTTAATTGCCCATAAACATAAAGAAGGTAGAGGGCACAAGAGTTCCAAGGAACAACAGGATCATTGTCCACACAACTATATGCTTAAAATTCTTACGCAAAAAATGCTTGGCGTGAAAATTCTTGAATGAAAGGCCCATGGCTATCTCTATGGTTTGGAATGACAAGATATTACCATCATCTGGCCAAAAGAATAAAAGCGCCCACGGGAGGTTGTCCGTAAGCGCCCCTATCCTGATGTGCGACCGAGTAAAACTATCTAAATCTAAACCTAAACCTGAAAGTAACCATGACCAAGCCAGCGCCAGCCAGCATCCCTAAACGCTTATCCCTGCCTAATTTGTCCTACATAAATCCATCATTCCACAAGTCAAGAGATTCGAACAGTGCTAACAGATGAAATTCTTGTTTTTTCCTTCCTAATATTGAGCAAAGCCCTGTAAGCTTCATAATTAGACTGATCAAATGCAGGAATGAGTGGGAGGTTTTTGATGAGACAGATGGGCATACGCCTTGGGCAGGTAGCAAGTAGTGCTGCCGCAGCTGTCGCCATTACGTCTCTTGGCACCCAGTCAGCCCTTGGTAAACTGCCATCGACCTTTTCAGACCCCTCCGCCGAAGAGGGCGCAAAGAGTGCAGGTCTGCCCAGCACTAATCTTTTTACTGTGCGCACAACTACGGCTGAAAAGATGCAGGCCATGAGCAATGTCAGCCTGCTCAATGAGCGAATCAGCCAGATACAAGATCACTCTACCGGCCTTCCTAATCTCGATCAAAGTAAACTGTCACCGCAAAAACGTGAAATGTTTGAACGCGCCATGGCCGCCAGCCAAAGTCGCAAATTAGCAGCTCTTTTGAACCAAAGAGGAACTTGCCTGGCCCTGATCGGAGAGCGCAGCAAAGCCATCAGCGACTTAGACGAAGCGGTTATTTCAGACAAGAGTTACGCACCAGCCTTCAATAACCGTGCCTGGATGATGGCACAAGCCGGCAACCTTGATGCCGCCATGGTCGACGTTAACAAGGCCATAGAACTCTCGCCCGAAATGGCCGAAGCCTACGACACGCGAGGCACTATTTACATGGCCTTGAAGCAATACGAGCCAGCGATGAAAGACTTCAATAGTTCAATTCAAAACCGCGAAGACTACGCCGAAGCTTACTACCACCGGGCCCTCTTGCATAAGCTCAATGGCAACACCAGTCAATCGAGCGCCGACGAAAAGCGCGCTATCGAGCTTGGCTATCCTGTGCAAGGGCAATAGGAATTACTTCTCTAGTTGCTCAACTAACGGCTCAGACAGACCGTCGGAGACATAACCCTTAGCGCTCATGACTGAAGCTTGATGCAGAGCTTTTAGCGCTTTACCCTTATCACCCAATCGCAATTGCTTAAGGCCAATTGCCAGATAGTAAGTTGCTTTATCGTAGTGGTCGCCTTTGAATTTCAGCAGTTGCTCATCGCTGATCTCGTCGCGCAGATACATATTCAGTTGCTTAAGCCACAAAAGGGGCTCCTTTTCAGACGACATAGAACTGTACTTAGAGCTTTTTTCAAATGCCTTTTTCATCATAGGCTCCACTTCTGCTTGCCGTTTGTTAACGAGCAGCAAGTGATGGCACATCAGATAATCCGAAGAATCATATCGTTCGACGTCCGCATTACCAGTGAGAAGATCCGGGCTCAGCTTAGCTATGGCCTGTTGATAATTGCCTTTTACCAGGTCAACTTTAGCCCTAACTGTAACGGCTTTCTTTATAGAGGCCGTAATGAAATCAGAAAACTTTTCACTGTAGGAATAGTGGTCATCATCAACCTTCTCGCCCGAGGCTAAGGTAATAACACAGCGCGGGATGGAGCTAACCGAAAAGCGTTCAGTCAGGTTCTTAGTTGCAGGGATAGAGCTAAGAGCATCGTTAGTCAGGTCTACGCGCACTGGTACAAAATTGTTATTGATCTCTGATATTACTTTCGGTGCCCTAAACACTGTGCGCTCTCTCTTTTTGCACGGCGGACACCAGTCAGCAGTAAACTCATACATCACTAAGTCTTTCTTGATACCGCCTGGCTTTTGCGACATCTGCTCGAGTTGTACCGGCGTAATCCAGGCCACGCAGTTATCACTCGGGGCTTCACGCTGGGTTAACTTGGCATAAACACGAAAACACAATAACCAGCTCACCAGAACGATAAACCAAATCGGAATAGTCAGGGTATTGATTCTGCCTTTGCTTACTTGGCTAGCGCCGCTGTCTTTACTCTGAGCCATAAGAAAACTCCCGACAAGACAGAGCAAAAGCAGCAATCAGAATGAAGAAGGCAATGTTGGAGACAAAAATGGCGAGCTCATAAATATCAAAGGCAGAGGCTGTAGTCATGGCAATCAAATCAATCGAGGTCGGCATGAAGTCTCCGAACCACTCGTTGATGAATAGACAGATCGTCTTTAGCAACTCAAGAAAAGCATTTGCAGATTGCTCCGCTTGCGAATATATATTGCCAACACCGGCACAGCCCATAAGGATAAACACAGTCACTATGGCAATTAGGGGTGGTGCACTATGCATAAAGATCACAAGCGAGCTCCAACTAGCAGCATTTAAAATAATTGTTGCCACAGTAAGAAGGCTGATATCAATTGCAGTAATTCCATAGCAAAGACCAACCAAATAGACTAGCAAAAGAGCGCCGAGCATAAGAATACTGGTTCCCACCACGGCGGCTAAATACCTGGTCAATACATAGCAAAAGCGCGTTACCGGTCGCGTAAAAAGCAATGACAACGAATCAGCCTCAGAAACGAGCTTCCCTCCAGCAGGGCCATCACTAATAAACATAAAGGCGAACAGCAAATAAACTACCGACTGCAAGAAATAGTGATGAATGCCACCGGCGACAGCCTTTTGCAGTTCATCCGTCAAAGGCGGATGAGGAAACGACATCGTAAGCACTAGACCAAAACTAGGCGCAGTCATGAGAAGAAGCGGAATTACCCAATAGCGTGGGTCGGCGAATTTGACATAAAGCGTATAGGCAAAAACAGCTGGATTGAAAAGAGTTCTATTCATCTGGAAGTTTAGAACCTCCATTTGCATCGAGACTTTCTTCTGAGTTTGGCTCCGGCGACGTCAAGAAGAGCTCCACCAGCTCTCGCTTTTCAAAACTAGATTTATAAACCCTCAGACCACTGGAAGACAAACTGGCAATTATATCGGCAGCTTTCTCGTTGCCCGAAACAGTAAACTTAGCAGCTTCGCCTGATGCTTCAATTAATGGGCAGCCAGAACTCTCGGATACAGCTGCTAATACCGGCCCAGCATCAATATCGCAAGCCAACCAACTGACGATAAGAATCTGCCGCACCTGCGAGAGCGCGGCAACGTCAGCAACTTCCTCTATTTTTCCCTTACGAATAAAAGCAATGCGGTCACAAACTTTTTCCACCTCATGGAGGTGGTGAGAATTGAGCACGATAGTCATGCCCTCTTCTTTGCACTTTAGAAGTAGCTTGCGAATCAAAATAAAGCCGAGCGGATCCATTCCCGATGTCGGTTCATCCAAGAAAAATATGCGCGGATGGCCAATCAACGCTTGGGCCATGCCTAGGCGCTGCAGCATGCCCCGAGACATCTCCTTGACCTTGCGTCGCTTAATATCAACGTCAAGCTCAACCAGCGCCAAGACCCGCTTAATCTCAGCCTCGCGTTCAATAGTTGGTCGCCCAGCCATCCAGTGATGATAAGCCAGAAATTGCCGGATAGTCATCCAACGGTTGTAGCAAGGACGCTCAGGTAGAAACCCAATCTGGGGCTTCACATCAAGATCGAATGGCGACATGCCATCTATTAATATCGAACCGGCTGTGGGTTGCGTGAGGGCGAGCAGGCAACCAAATATGGTTGTTTTCCCAGCCCCATTGGGCCCAATCAGACCAAAGACCTCACCTTCTTGTACGTCAAAGCAGGCACTGTCGACAGCCTTTACTTTTCCCTGGCGGTAAGTCTTAGTAAGATTTTCTACTGCTATTAAAGGCAATTAGCACTTGCTCGTGAGGAGATACTTCTGGGCTTCCTGCAAATTGGCTTCCGTTTAACTAGCTTCCTGCTATCAGTCTGCCCGGCTTGGTACAGACCGAAACTAGGCAAATATATAAGGAAGAAACCAGAGCGAAAAATCTAGATTTGCCATTCTCGAATGATCTGCCGACAGAGCCCAAGGGGTTCAACGGCAAAAGCAACCAGCCTTTCGAAGCGGATGGCCTGTGGCAACAAAGTTTTTATCAAGTCGTTCATGAGCCCAATTTTCTCGGCTGAGCCATTGCCATCTTTCAGATGAGCCAAAGTGATATGGGGCAAATATTGCTCGTAGCTAAAGGGATAGCCAGTGGTACTTATGCTCTGCTTCTGCCCCTCGCTAATATCGCTAAAGCTCTGTGGATCAGCCGAGGAGCGCAGCGCTTTTGGCAACCAGAGATTTGCCACGTCACAATGCAATTGGCTCAGCTCTGGGCTAAGAGAGAAGTTTAGAAAAACAATCTTGGTGGCCCAAACGCTAATATCGACAACCTTCATGGGCTGGCGAAGAAATTGACCTATAGCTGTGGACTCTAGCGCCTGAAAATCTAACTCTTGCAACAGATCAATAGCAGTCTGCTGTTGGTCAAAACTAGCTTGCATTAAACTCAAATGAGCAATAGAGTTCGAGGTGTTTAAGGAGAACGCAAATTCAATTCCACTACCTTCACACTCGCAGAGCAGAGAAGAAATAGCCTGACAATCTTTCTTACTGGGTACTAGGGCTAGGCCAACACCTGCTGACAAGACAATCTCCCAAAAACGAATTTACTAGTCGACTATAAATAGCTGTCCCAACCCTAACACAGAAACGAGTTAGGCAAACGACTGACCTCGCCTACCCGCTTGTATAAATGGCATGAACCGGACACAATAAACCAAATTCTGACGTTTAGCCAAATCACTTGTTTTTTTAATTCACTTATAGCCGTATGGCTCTCGGGTACAGTAGTGCAAAGTGCAGAACCAAACGCACAACATCAGACTTTGGCCGAGCCGAAAGCCATCTTGGCTCTAGTGGAATATGCCTCGCCCGCAAATCTTAGAGGCACTCCGATTCGTTTTGTTCTCTATTCGAACAGAACAGTGATCTACCAAGGACGCAATAGCCAATATACGGGCTTTGTTACTGGCACTGTTGATGACGATACATGGCAGTCATTCGAAAAAATACTGGCCGGTCTACCCGAACTAGAAATCAACTTTGAAATCAACCAGTTCGACTTAATGTCTAGTAGTCTCATCGTTTTTAATCAGGGAAAGCGCACGCGCCATATTGCCATGAATGGTCCTATTTCAGCGAACAAGACGGGAAGTGGACGGTCGGCGTCATATGCGCTATCCGCGCCTTTGGAACAGTCTAAGAGCCTGCTTTGGGGTAGCGTTGAGGCGCCACAATGTGCTCTTGGCGCCTGGTACGAGATGCACAATTTCGTTCCGAAGGATGCACATCCATGGTTTCCCAATTACTTCGATCTCTCGCTAGTGGAGTGCACTGGTGATAAACCTGTTCCATGGCCTGCTAGTTGGCCTCAGTTGAAACCAGTGAACAAGAATGACTTCCCCGGCTATTCTTTGCAGATACCAGGAATCCATTTGAGCCAGTTTCAGAAACTGTTTAACAAGCCTCCAATGTTAACGCGTATCGCAGACCAAACGTTCCTGATAGTGTGCACCGTCTCTCTCCCTTTCCAGGAGCCAGTATTGAGCGCCACTCCAATGGGATTCAACTATGAACCACCGAAGATACTGCCACTTTTGCCCCAAGACTTTTTGCAAAAGACAAAGTTGGCTGACGTCAAGAAAGTAGCAAGGGAGCGCAACTACAACATGCAGCGAATCGTCTCTGCAGACCACAGCAATTTTGAAAGGCCTGACATAATCGAAGTGCTGTGCGAATCCAACGACCTCGATGAGATCGATACAGCAATAGAACTGACAATCGAAGCCCAAAGAGGCGTATTGCGCCGGGCCTCGATGATTGCTTCAATGCACACGCCTGAGATAACGAAAGCAGTCATTTTGAGGCATGTCGCAGACCGCAAGTTTTTGAAAATCATAATTCCTTTGATTCAAGAATCTGTCGCTAGGGGCGCTTGCTACGAAGACGTTGAACCAATTAGTACATTTTGGAAGGCACTCTCTCAGCGAGAGGAGCCACTTGCATGGCTTCCGCTCCACAGAGTGGATACTGAACATTTTGCAGCTTTTCGTCGTTATCGAGGCGGCGTCAGTGTAATGCACATACCGTCGAGCAATGTTACTGGCGAACTGGAGAAGCATCTCTCGACGAATCCATATGAAAAATCATTCAAGGCAGTGCCAGTGGCTTTTGACCAAGTATCTGCAGCCCGCTGCGTGCGCAAATGGGAGGAGCACTCTAACGGTAAGATCGAAGCGAAATTGTTTCAAACCACATCTCCGATTACAACCTCTGATCTTTCCGCAAAGCATCTCTTGAACCTTCAACTAGAATGCCTGGCCAGTGCTACACCAAAAGACGTCAAGGTAGAAATAGTAACGCCAGAGTGTGCATTTGCAATCTTGTTTCTTGCGGCTTCTTGTGGTGGTGCATATACTTCTGGCGAGGACGGTGCATATGGACGGCTGGCCGCCTGGAAATCATTGGCTGCACTAGTTGGAGTCGCCGACAGTGCCTCTTTTGACGAAGTATCGAGCGCCGTGAATCGAAGCGGCTGGTGCTCATTTGAGTCACCTGCAGAATGGTTCTACAACGTCGCTTGGGATTTTGGAATTGTCTGCGTGCGCCCAGATAAGCGGCATATAGCAGTGCTTGCAGCTACAGATGAGGACTGAGCAATAACTAGGCCAGACTTCCTATGCAATATCAATAACTGAGATGACCACAAACAAAGACTTAGCAATAAATAAAGCTATAAACATAGCCGAAGAAATAGAGCGCATGCAGCAAGTTATTATCAGTACCTGCCGCCAAGAGTTTCCCCAACAAACAGCGGGGCACAGTGATTTTGATGCGAGTACTCTGAAGCAAAAGCTCAAAATTCATACGAATAATTACTCTGAGCTTGTTACAGCCGTCGATATAAATCTCAGCAAAATCATTCTGGAAGCCGCGAGAGAGGCGCTACCACAATCTTATTCAGAAGAAGAATTACCAACTGAGCCAAGCACGGCAAAGTTGCTCTGGCAGATCGATCCCTTAGATGGCACTGATGAGTTTGCTCAAGGCCTGACCCATTTCTGCGGCGTATCAGCCGCTCTAATCAGTAAAGAAGACAACGGCACCTATCAAGCCATAGCCGGAATTATCTACATTCCAGCAAAAGAACTACTTCTATCTGCCGACCTGACAAATTCGACTTTAGTAATCCAAGAAAATGGAAGCGATATAACGAACAGAGTAGAAGAACACTATAGAGCCAACAAAGCAGAGCACTCAATCTTGCGCGGCTATCAAAGAGCCATCGATAGCAACCAAGAAGTTGAGAGCTACTACCAAACGCTTGCCCAGCGGCTAAATCTAAAAGCCGAGACGGTTCGCTGTGGCGGAGCAGCCCATGGTTTTGCCGCACTGGTATTAGGCGAAATCAATGTATTGTGTTTTAACTATGACTATTCAAAAGAATGGGACGTATCAGCAGCGCAACCGATTATTGAGGCCTTGGGCGGATTCGTCTGCGACCTGACAGGCCAAGAAATTAGATATAGCAAAAGCTACAACAAAAGCAATAAAGTTCAAGACCACTTCAATCGCCAGGGCTTTATTGCTTCAATAGTTTTCTCGAAAGAACAAATTCTGCCTGAAAATACAGCTGCACTTCTACTGCGTCGCCTAGAGTAGATATTTCTAGTTACTCGTCTTTATTCATCCTCTGGCCCTGGCAAGCGCTCTTCATCTGGTTCAACGTCTTCAGCGTAGAACTCTTCTTCATCTTCTTGATCAAGAATCGATACTTCTTTTATTTCACCATCATCATATTGGCCAGCATCTTCCGCCACCATTGCTAGCGCCTCTCCACTTACATTGGCGGCAGTAGCATCTGCGGCATCCGCATCAGTTTCTGAATGATCGGCTGGCTCCATCCCGGTCAAAATTGGCTTAGCCTTAGGCTTATTCTTCAAGTCTTGCATGAAGGTAAACAGCTCCAGAGCTAGCTTTTTAGGAATACCTTCACAAGCTTCTATTTCTTCTAAAGTGGCTAACTTGATCTGTTCAAACGAACCAAAGTGATCTATTAGTCTCTTGCGACGCTTGGCACCAAGCCCTTTCAAGACATCTAGTTGAGAGGCAATGACGCGCTTGGCTCGCAGTTTGCGGTGAAAGGTGACAGCAAATCGGTGCGCTTCATCCCGCACGGCCTGCAACAGGTGCAGGGCTTCCGAACGCCTTGGTATGTACACCGGCATCGAACGATTGGGGAAGTAGACTTCTTCTTGCTTCTTGGCTAAACCAACAATAGAAAATTCGTGATCACCAATTTTCAGACCGCCTAATTCAAGGGCCGTGAGCGCTTCCATCGCAGCACCTAATTGCCCCTTGCCACCATCAATAATAATTAAATCAGGAAAAGGCTTTTGCTCACGAATTAGCCTGGCGTAGCGCCTACCCACCGCTTCTTTCATCGAAGCAAAGTCATTGGGTTCGCCTTCTACACTCTGTATTTTGAACATACGATATTCAGTCTTTTTCGGTTTGGCGGCTTCAAAAGAAACCATACTGGCGACGTTATCCGTACCAGAAATATTTGATATGTCAAAGCATTCAATGCGGTTGGGCAGCCTGTCTATACCAAGGCCTTCTTTTAGGGCAGTAAGGGTGCGCTCAACTTTGGCATCAAGTTGAGTGACACGGTTGACCTCCTGGCCAAGAGCATGTTCAGCGTTCTTAATGGCCATATCAACCAGATCGTTTTTGCCACCGCGCTGGGGCACCAAAAGCTTCACGGCAAGCTCAGCCTTACCGCTAACAAATTCGCGCAGCACATCCATGTCGCTCAGTTCATGCTGCAACAAGATCGTTTGCGGAATAGCGACGTCTTCGCAAGCTGTATAGTACTGGTCAACAAAGGCCTGATAGGCTTCATCCCAAGATGTCTTCTCGAGCAGGGGAATGGCAAACGTCTCAGAAGCAATCAGTTTGCCTTCGCGCACTTTCATCAAACAAACTGACATCATCTTTTCGGTATGGGCTTCAGCCACAATATCGTGGCTAACTTTATTGCTCTGGAAAAATACCTGTTGCTTTTCAATCACTGAGCGCAATGCCACTAGGCGGTCACGAATTTTACCGGCCTGTTCAAACTCTAGGTTGTCTGAAGCCTTCTCCATATCGGCCTTGAGCTGGTCGATAACTTCAGTCTGACGACCGGCCAAAAACATCTCGACTTGTTTGACCATGCGGTCATACGGCTCGGGCTCAACCTTCTTTTGACAAGGCGCTAAGCACAGACCAATATGAAAGTTCATGCATGGTCTATCTTTGAATAGCGGCGTTTTCCGCTGCCGCATAGGAAAAACGCGCCTTAAGATGCGCATGGTTTCCCACATTTGACCAGCTTCAACATAAGGTCCGAATACTTTAGCTCGCGGATTGTCTTTCTTGAAGCGCACCGGGTCGCGAATCATCACCAGACGAGGAAAGGCCACATCATAGGTAATGGCCAGCCATGGGTAGCGTCTGTCATCTTTAAGCGAAACGTTATAGCGCGGTAGCTTCTGCCTAATCAGATTGGCTTCAAGTAAGAGCGCTTCTTTCTCTGAGTTAGTGAGAATAGTTTCAATGGTGGCGACCTTAGGTATCATCACCGCTAGTTTCGGCCGCTCTCGCCAAGAAATATCAGCCCAGTAAGAACGCACCCGGGAACGCAGACTTAGAGCCTTGCCAATGTAAAGAATGTCGCCGAGCTCGTCTTTGAATATATAGCAACCCGGGCTATCGGGCAGCCCAGCGAGCTGCTTAACCAGATGCTCAGAGGGAGAGTATGCTTTCATCTTCTAATTTTTGACTGATTTCGAGCGTATTTGCCAAGTTTTTTTCCGAATTCTTTTTGGCAGAAGAACTTGAGCCAGACATCAAGTTTGGTATGGCCTTTTGCAGGGCCTCAGAAATATTTTCTACGCCTATTACTTCCATGCCTTTAGGTATATTGCTCAAAGGCAGCGAAGCCTGGGGCACCAGGGCTTTCTTAAAACCAAGACGGGAAGCTTCTTTCAGCCTTTGACCAAGATTCAAAACTGGTCTAATTTCTCCAGTGAGGCCAACTTCTCCAACAGCCACCAGGCCTGGATCAATCGAGCGATCTAAAAAGGAAGTAGCAACAGCAAGTGCAATTCCAAGGTCGCCAGCCGGATCGCTAAAATCAAGGCCACCGACAATGTTGACATAGACATCAAGGCGGGCGAGGTGAAGCCCGGCGCGTTTTTCTAGCACGGCAACCAGTTGCAACAGGCGGTTATAGTCCCAACCGTTCACCACTCGCCTTGGCGAGGGATTCGGGGTAGAGACAGTCAGAGCTTGCACTTCAAGCAAGAGGCTGCGACTGCCTTCGCCCCCGGCAATAACGGCTGTTCCCGAAGGAGCTTGCTTCTGTCCGACCTTAGAGAGTCGATCACCTAAGAACAGAGCGCTAGGATTATCAACTTCCGACAAACCCTCTTCTGACATTGAAAATATGGCCAGCTCAGCCGTTGAGCCAAATCTATTTTTTACAGCCCGCAAAATTCTAAGCTGACGGGTACGATCGCCCTCAAACTGAAGAACCACATCAACCATATGCTCTAAAACACGGGGCCCTGCAATGGTGCCTTCTTTGGTGACGTGACCAACCAAAATAGTAGCGATATTTTTGCGCTTAGCAGCATGAATAAGAAGCTGAGTTCCTTCTCTCACCTGACTAACAGAACCAGCCGCACTGGCAATTTCGGGGTGATATACCGATTGAATACTATCGACCACACATACGGCCGAATCACTGGCTAACATCATTTCAGCCGCATTTACGACGTTCTGCTCAGCGGCCACCAAGACATTGTCTGAAGTGACACCCAAGCGCCCCGCCCTAAGACTTACTTGAGCCGCAGACTCTTCACCAGTGATGTAAAGAATCTGGTGATTGCGGGAAAGATTTTTTGCGACCTGCATAAGCAAAGTCGATTTGCCCACGCCGGGATCTCCAGCAATAAGAATGACCGAACCAGGCATGAGGCCTCCGCCCAAAACTTCATCTAGGCCTGCCATACCGGTCTCAAGCCGACCAGATTCATCGGTATCGATTTGAGAGAGTGGCAAGGCTTTGTTGGCCTGAGCGGAAGAATTGCCACTAGCGCCATTGGAACCAGCGGCAGCAGCAGTAACAGCCGAAAGTCTTGCAGCAAAACCTTTTTTAGCGCTCTCGTCTTCTGGCGCCAGCTCTTCTACAAACGAATTCCAATTGCCACATTCAGTACAGCGCCCCATCGAGCGCGAGCTCTGAAAGCCGCATTGCTGGCAAACCCAGCGCGATTTTCCCTTAGCCATGCCAAACTAATCCCTCATTCTAAGCCAACATTTTAACGCTATTCAATGGCGTCTACTCTATACTGGCTGCTTGTTCGCCAAGACCTTAAAAGTTAGTGGAGGAATAAAGCATGTCAAGCGCTATTATCGCCAACCTAAGCTCAGCACTTCTCGTTGTTGCTGCTCAGACCGCCCTGTTGACAAGCACCGGCGACCTCTCGCCCAAAATGGTTCCACTGCAAAAATATGGCGGCGACCCTCACGGTCCAGATCCACACGGCGACGATCCATCAGACGAACAGCATGACCCAGGTCTTCCGGCCAACCAAGATCGCAGCAAAGGCAAGGCGCCCAAAGACGTCTATGGCGGCCAGTATCCTAACGACCAGGCACCCTATTAGCTAATAACCTATGGTATTTCAATCACCCGGCCCCATACTCTGCCAGCTAGGCCCGCTCACAGTGCGCTGGTATGGGGTGATGATTGCTGCGGGTTTTATGCTTGCCGTTTTTGCCGCAGTAAAAATGTGCAAAGCGCGTGGCCTTGATGGCGACAAGCTCATCAATCTTTCTCTCATCTGCTTTATTTCTGGCGTCCTAGGAGCCCGGCTTTACTATGCCGCCCTTAATCCCAGTTACTTTTTCATTCATCCAGGTGAGATTCTGGCAACATGGAAAGGTGGCTTGTCTATTCATGGTGGCCTTATTGGTGGCATCATTGCCGCTGTCATCTATCTCAAGAAAGAGAAACTTCCTCTGCTTGCTTACGCAGACACACTCTTCGCCTCTATCCCGCTGGCACAGGCGGTGGGACGCTGGGGCAACTTTTTCAATTCAGAAGCCTTTGGCCATCCCGTCGACGACAATTTTTTCCTTAAACTGTTTATTCCGGTTGACTCAAGACCGATGGAGTACCGCACTTTCAATTATTTCCACCCGACATTTCTCTACGAAAGTATTTGGAATCTTGGCCTCTTTTTCTTGCTTTATTTTGGCGTCGCGCCCAAAGCTAATAAATATCCTGGAATGACAAGCTGTGCCTACCTTGCTGGTTATTCACTAGGGCGCGTACTGATCGAACCACTGCGGGTTGACAGCATTGCTAACTACATGAATATACCTATTCCGCTTTTGGTCAGCGCAGGTACAATGGGGATAGCCTTGTGCGTGATGCTGAGGATCTACCTGAAAAATGTCGGTAACAAAAGCTGATTACTTTTCACCCCTAGCAAAATTTTTGCTAACTCTCTCGGCGTGCTATACAAGCCTAATTTTCTCAGTCCTTAACGCTCCTCCGGCCCAAGCCGAAAAGGCGCTCAGGCTTACCCAGACGCACAATGTTATGGGCAATAGCGTGATGACATTCAACAGCAAAGGCATGCGGCTAGAAAATACCAGCGGCCTTAAATATATCGTTGTGGCCAAGGCACCAGATTGGCGTGTGACCGTTTTTCGCAACGACGATAAGAGCTACTGCAGCAAAAGCCTGAGTGACTTTGAGCAAGCGGGACTTTTGTCCGGTTTCGTGCTGACAATTAGAGATCGCACTATAGTGAATAAACGCAATGACCAATACAGAGTTACCCCATTTGAATTTTCCGGACAAAAACTAGTGCGCATGACCGGCAAAGAAAAAATGCTCAAGTATCTGCCACTGCCGCAGAATGTGCCTGAATTAGAACGGTTGGACTACGCAATTTTCAAACTACCAACCAACGGTGGCATAACGATTGGCTACCAGACCACACACGGAGGAAGAGATTACGTCACTGGCATGAGCAATGTTGGGCGTAGGCAGACCCATATTGAGACCTCAAAGATTGAAGAGGTAGATATTTCCCCATGCATTTTCAAAGCACCAACCGGTTATAAGCTGGCAAAGTCTGTTAGTGAAGTCGTGAGCTCGGCCAATACACGGGCAGCAGATGCTGACTATCAGGAATTATTCGATAGCGCTGGCGGCAGCAGTGCCAGCCATAAGGGCAAACTAGCACCAACGACTAACACCGTCAGCAATAACCACAAGAAAAATAAATAGGCAAATTCCAAGCCTAAAGCAAGGACAAGATTGCGCCTTATGAATGAGCCAAAAACTTTACTGGCAAAGAAGCTCCCGTTCGCTCCACTTAGTGGTTCGTCGGTACCTAAGTTTTGCCTTTTACTCAGATTCTGCCTTTTACTCAGCACAGGCCTTTTGCTCGGCCCCGGCGACCAAGCGTGGGGCGCGCAACCCAGACCAGGGGCAAAGTCCATTCAAGCTGTTCGCATCTATCAAACCCACTACTTCATGGGTACAGAACAGCTCACAGTCACCCCAAATGCAATTCGCTTAGACAATACGGCCCAGCTGCGTTTTACTTTACTGGCCAAAGCACCTGACTGGAAGGTAACCATCTATCGCCCCGATGACAAAACCTATTTCACGCAAGATCTGAAAGAATTCCAAGACACAGGAATCTTGTCAGACTTACTAATTGGCAGAAAAGAGCGGACAGTGGCAGACCGACCCATGAGAGCGTCAACCATGATGCTCAACGGCTTCAAAATTGAGAGACTAACTTCGCCCTGGACAACCATGAAATTTATCAAGCTTGATGGCATTGCCGCTCCCCAAACAGAAAAAATTCTCTATGCTACTTACAAACTTCCAACCAACGGCGGCATTCCACTGACATTTATTGGCACTCACGGCCGAGTCGATTTCATTACCGGAATGAAAAACAAAGGCAGCAGAGAAACCAATCTTGATACCACCAAAATCGAAAGGGTTACCGTTGCAGCCGATTTCTTCACTCTGCCACCAGGACTAAAAAAAGCCGCTTCAATCAGAGATGTGGTATCAGGCCGCACCAACCGCAGTCAAAGCGAAGCCGTTGACATAATGCTCGAAAAGTAGCTGCTCAAGCAAAACCAAACTTAGCCGAAAATTCCGGCTTCTAACTTGACCGATCTAATATCAAGACAATTAGACATCGGCGCACCAAGGGCCGAGAGCACCTCTTCGCCACCTTCTATAAGGCCCGTTCCCATAAAGTGACGACGCATGGTGCCATCAACTTGTGAGAGCACGAGTTCACGGCGTATGCCATTATTCATCGTGCTAAATTTAACGCAGGCTTCGTCGTTGAAGACGACTTCTTCAAATTCTTCAAAATCTTCAAACTGGCCCGTGGCTACAATTTCATCAGGTGGATAGAAAAGATACTGCGGAACAATAACCAGACTCTGAATCACGCCCTCAATATCGGCTAAGGCATCAAACACCATAACGTAATCGCGGGTCTTAGTTTTTGTCTCGGCACCAGGGCTATCTAAGCGCATAGTCACCGATGATCCAGAAGAGCTGGCTAGCAGTTCGCCACTCATCAATTCGGCTGCGGGGTCGTCTTTGACTTGCCGCCAGGTTAGCTTGAACTGCTTGGTGCGCTCAAACTCGGTTTGATACTCAAGGCAGAGTGGCCCTGACGAATTATAGAAAGAACCTTGATCACTGTAGGTGCGACATTGATTGTAAGTCTTCAACATCCTTTTTATGGGGTCAGCTAATAGCACAAGATTCTCTTTTATTTACGAGCAGGGGCCAGCAACTTCAAGCGCTCTTTAACCGCAGCCATGTTGCCATTGTTGGCTGGGGCAGTGCGCACAAAGCGCTGGTACTCTTCTATGGCCTTAGCAGGAAGCTTCAAGGCTTCATACACAGTACCCAGGTAGTAGTAGGTATCAACCAGAGTTTTATCAAGAGCCAGAGCCCGTGTGTATTCGCTCAGAGCTTTCTGGTTATTGCCTTGGGCCTGATAAGCAGTACCAAGATAACTATGGGTGGTGCCATCATCCGAAATCTTCAGAGCAGCTTCGTAATCGGCAATGGCGCCGACCAGGTCAAACTTACCAGCGGCATCAGGCTTGGTCTGCTTCTCGATAGCAGAATTGACCAGCGGAGAAGCCTTGCTCTGCTTCATCTGAACAACTAGCTGTTTGTAAGCCGGTTCAGCAGGGTTGATTTGGCTGGCCTTCTGATAGGCAGTCAAAGCGTTATCAAAGTCTTCTTTAGCCTGGTAGCAAGTACCCATGCTGTAGTAGTAGCCAGCTTCGTTCGGAGTAGCCGCAATTGCTTCTTTGTATTTAGCAATGGCTTCATCGTACTTCTGGGCCTTCTGTAACTCAACAGCTTCGGTGTAGGCACCAGAGGCTGCGGTCGAGGCCTTCACTTGAGCTTGAGTCGAGAGTTTCTGAGCTGAAGCTGGGTTAGCTTTCAGTCTGGCCAGTCGAGCCTTAGCGTCTCCAGCGTAAGTGCCAGTTGGTTTAGCAGCTACATACTTGCCATAATCAGAAAGGGCAATTGGCACCTGGCCATTGTTTTCATCAATCAAACCAATGAAGTACCAGTTGTCTGATTCGCCTTTGGGATCTTGATCAATTGCTTTTTGATAGTTAGCTTTGGCCTTGTTGAAGTCATCAATTGCCTGATAGGCTCCAGCCAAGTTTGTGTAGCCATGAGCGTTCTGCGGATATAGAGCCAGACCTTTTTCATATAGAGGAATGGCACCAGCAGGGTCGCCGCCACTATGCTTAGCTACAGCTTGATCCATGATTGGAGTAGCCTGAGCCAATTGAGCTGAGGCAAGGGCTTGCTTGAACTGATCAACTTGATTGGCTGGAGCTTTAGCAATGGCTTCTTTGTACTTGGTGATGGCATTGTCAAAGTCGCCTTTGGCCTGGTAGCAAGTGGCGAGGGCATAGACATATGCAGGCTCTTTCGGCTGCATTGAAATTGCTTGCTGATAGAGAGTAATCGCACCATCGTAATCGGTGGCTTCTTGCATCTTCACGGCTTTGGTATAAGCGTCACTAGCAGCCTGCGCATTCTTCACATCGGCAGTAGTAGCGAGCTTCTGCACCGCACCAGGGTTGGTCTGCAATGTGGCCATGCGCGATTTAGCGGTGGCGACATACTGACCGCTTGGTGCCTTCTGGCAATACTGCGAGTAGTGACCTACTGCTGCTGATGCCTGGTTGTTGTTCTCTTCTATTTGAGCCATGAAGAATAAGCAATCAACACAACCTTTCGGGTCATACTGGAAGGCTTTCTGATAGGCGCTATAAGCACCTTGGAAGTTATCTGAAGCTTGATAGGCAACGCCCAAGTTCATGTAGATTGAGCCGTTATCGGTATCAAGTTGCAAGGCCTGATTATAGAGATCAATCGCTCCAGCAATATCACCAGCAGTCTGTTTATCATAAGCTTGCTTGACGAGCGGACCGGCTTTTAGCACGGTGGCGTCTTTGATGGCCTTCTTATAGTCTTCATTAGCAGGCATCATATTAGATGCTAGGCGATAAGAAGCAAGGGCTTGGTCGAGGTCGCCCTTCTGTTGATAGGCAGTACCGATAGCATATTTGAAATCTGCATTCTGCGGCTGAATCTCAATTGCTTTTGAGTACAGGGCAATGGCTTGATCGTATTGACCAGAGCGCTGCAAATCAACAGCCTTGGCGTAAGAATCGGTCGCTTCTTTATCGCGAGCAAGATCAGACTCAGATTTGATCTTAATACAATCGCTCGGATTCTTGCTCAAAGCGGCAAATCTAGCGTTTGCTTGGGTCAAGTATGGGCCGGCCTTAGCCTTGTTTGTATACTGCTGATATTCGCCCCGAGCCTGGGCACCATTGCCAGCATTCTCATCGATAGTAGCGATGAAGTACAAACTATCTGGCTGACTGGCTGGATCAACTTCGATGTTCTTAGTATAAGAGCGACGAGCTCCAGCATAGTCTTGAGCGGCATACTGAGCCGATGCCATGTTGTACCAAAGGTTAGCGTTGTTAGGCACTACATCAAGTGCTTGCTGATAGAGAGTAATGGCACTGGCGTAATCTTTAGCCTGGTGCTTGGCCACAGCGTTGTTGATGATTGGCTGTACTTTCAAGTCTTTGACCTTAACCAAAGAATCTTGATAGCTCTTGTTTTTAGGGTCTAAGTTAATCGCCATATTGTATTCAACAATGGCATTGTCATAGTCTTTCTTGAGCTGATAAGCAGCTCCAATGTTGAAGTGAACAGCTGGATCGTTAGCGTCGTTCTTGAGCAGCTCTTGGTACTTCTGAATAGCACCATCGTAGTTGCCAGCCTTAAAGAGAGCGTCAGCTGCGGCAGAAAGATCGCCCACGGCCTTGTCTTTTTGCTCAGAAGTTGCAGTCTTGATACCTTGAGATGCCGCTTGGTTAGAGCCATCAAGCTGGAGAGCTTGTTGATAGCTGTTAATGGCATTGGTGTAGTCGCCAGTGGCCTGGAAAGCAGTACCCATATTGGTGAGAATCTGTGAGCGCTGTTTTGGATCTTGGCTTAGACCAAGAGCGCGCTTGTAAGAATCAAGAGCTGGCCCATACTGTTTGCGGCCTTGCAAATCAACACCCATGTCGATGTATTTGCTAATTTGCTGCGAGGCGCGGGCGGCTGGCAAGGCAGCTAGAAGTTTTTCGGCAATAGCATTGCGACGACCAGGAGAAAGCGATATAGCGAGCTTATACTCAGATTCGGCTTGACCAAAGTCACCTTTGTACTGGAAGGCTTGACCTAAACCAATGTGGTTATTAGGCTCAGTAGGGCTGTCTTTGAGCGCTTCTTCCCAACCAGCAACCAGAGCATCTTGCACATCTGGGTCATCAGACTTCATCGAAATAGCTTTGCTGTAAGCGCCAATGGCGCTAGCAATGTCTTTTTTCGCCTGATAAGCCTGACCAAGTTTTACTTCAATTGAGGCACTATCAGCGACGCGACCGGCCGCTTGATATTGCTCGATGGCTTTATCGTTTTCATCGCGAACACGAAAGACATCGCCCAATTTTTCGTGAAGTGGGCCGTCGTCTTTGATCTTAAGAGCTTCCTGGTACTCGACTATGGCGCCGACAAAGTCAGCAGCCTTACGACAGGCATCACCTACAGCTACGCGGTCGGCAAACGAGCGTGGGTTCTTGCCCATTTTTTGAATAATGCCGCTCAAGTTCTGCAAGGTCGTGGCATTGTTGGCATCGAGCAATACAGCCTTGTGGAAGTACTTGATAGCTTCCATCGGGTTATTCTGAAAAACCAAGCCATAGTTGTTGTAAGCAATGGCAAGGTTAGCCCGGGCATTCTTGTAAGAGGGATCAAGCTTGATGGCCTGCTCAAGCTTTTCAATAGCAAGCTGGTAGTTTTGGGCGTTAATGGCTCTGACGGCGTCATTATTGAGACCAATTAAAACGTTCTGGTCTACGGCGTAGGCTGGTGCAACTTCAACCACGCTTGTTGTGACAAGACCAATTGATAGAGCCAGTGCAAGAATTTCAGAGAATTTAGGGGACAATTTCGGGAATTCCTTTTATCAAAACCGGGACGAGTTATCAAAACCGGGACGAAGAGCAAGCCAAGTGCCCAGACAAATACCTAAGATTATTACCTGGCAATAGTAAGTATCTAGGATTCTATTCTATTCACTACCTGTTTTAGCTTTCTAACCTCCTCTTAGATACAGTATTTTGCCTGATCTTTAAGTGCGCGGGTGCTGGGCTACAGCAAAGCTCGAATAAAGCTGGAGTAAAGCGCGAATAAAGCATGTCAGGCAGTTGATAAGTGGACGACAGCCAGGCGAAAATGTTGCCAAGCGATTAATGCATTTTACGGTTTACAAGATGATCATTTATGTCGAGTTTCGCGACTGTGTCATAGGGAACGGATAGTTGTATATACAACTATTTTCAAAAACAAAACCTTAGCCCTGCGGGCAATGCAGATCGAGGAAATAGTGTTGCGGTAGGAATGGCGGTTGCCCGCCACCCCCCGCGCAGATCCCTGCGTGCGGTATTACCGCACAGGGCTCCTACCTTGGGTTCTGACACAAAAGCGTGTTAGTGGATGTGGATGGCA
>Ga0209480_10000049_pt1 | contig 136014 bp, 129 predicted proteins | sample JI61114C2DNA_FD_187501 | JGI IMG/M metagenome (GOLD analysis project Ga0209480, IMG submission 187501) | Wastewater effluent complex algal communities from Wisconsin, to seasonally profile nutrient transformation and Carbon sequestration -... | ecosystem: Engineered > WWTP > Effluent > Algae...
GGTTTTATATCCAGCTTCGTCGCAGGCAGAGCCAACCACTGGGCGCGCAAATACTCCTGATTTGATAGCTTCCTGCGCACATTTGACGAGGGCTGTAGCCCGATTTGGCTCACAACCGCATCGTGGCCATCTGGAAAGAGTGCCTGGCCACCTACGGCGGTCCGTACCTGTTTGGCAAGCAGCCGTGCATCGCGGACGCCATGTATGCGCCGGTGGTGACTCGGTTCCTGACCTACGACGTTGCGCTGGACAAGGTGTGCGCGGCCTATTGCAAACGCATCATGGAGCTGCCTGCCATGCAGGAGTGGGTGAAGGAGGCGAAGAAAGAGCCGGACGATATCGACGAACTCGACGCCGAGTTCTAGCCCGCGTCTGAATTGGCAGTAGCCGACGCGCCCTGTGCTGGTGCCTGGCTTTGCATGGTTCTGGTGCTTCCCTGCCTGACTTGGCCGGTGGGGTTAGCTTCTGGCGATGGCAAAGCTCTCCGCGTTGGCTAGCGGCCAGGTGTGCTGGTAGATCAGGGGCAAAGGACTGCGTGCAAGCCATCACGCAGCCATTGCACCACCGCGCCGCCGACAAAGACGCTGCCTTCGATTGCAAACTCGGGCGTGGGGGCAGTTTGCGCTGCGCTGGTGGTAATCAGGCCGTTGTGGGAGGTCTGGAAGTTGCCACCGGTGTGCATCAGCATGAAGCAGCCGGTGCCGTAGGTGTTCTTCACCATGCCCGCCTTGAAGCAGGCCTGGCCAAACAAGGCGCTCTGCTGGTCGCCTGCCACGCCACCAATGGGGATGGCATGGCCCAATAGGTCGGGTGCAACTTCACCATACAGTGCGCTGGACGGCTTCACGGTTGGCAGCAGGCTTGCGGGAATGTCCAGCGCTTGCAGCAGCTCGGCATCCCATTGGTTGGTGTGCACGTTGAACAGCATGGTGCGTGACGCGTTGCTGACGTCGGTGGCATGCACGGCCCCGTTGGTCAGTCGCCAGATCAGCCAGCTGTCCACCGTGCCAAACGCCAGTTCTCCATTGGCGGCCTGTTGCCGGGCACCGACCACGTTGTCCAGTATCCATTTCAGCTTGGTGCCGGAGAAATAGGCATCCACCAGCAAGCCTGTTTTGGCCTGGATGGTGTCGGCCAGACCCCGCTCGCGCAGGGCTACGCAGGTGGGTTCGGCACGGCGGTCTTGCCAGACGATGACGTGGTGCAGGGGCAGACCCGTGCGCCGGTTCCACACCACGGTGGTTTCTCGCTGGTTGGTGATGCCCAGCGCCTGCACCTGACTGGCGGTGATGCCGGCCTTGGCCAGGGCTTCGCGGGCCGTGGCCAACTGGGTGCGCCAGATCTCCTCTGGGTCGTGCTCCACCCAGCCAGGTTGTGGGTAAATTTGCGGTAGCTCCAACTGGGCTTGCGCCACCACGCGGCCCAGGGCGTCAAACACGATGCTGCGGGAGCTGGAGGTGCCTTGGTCCAAGGCAAGCAGATAGGTCATGGGTTCACCTTGGGGGTAGATGGGGCTGCGGTGCTGGATGCTACGGTGTAGCGTACCTGCGCATCCGTGAGCAGGTCAGGGAAGGGGTCTGGGGGTGGGGCATCGGTAAACAATCGGTCGATCTGCGACAACTTGGCTACCTCCACCATGGCGGGGCGGTTGAACTTGCTGCTGTCTGCGGCCACCCAGACCTCACGCGCATGCGCAATGATGGTCTGTGACACCTTGACCTCGCGGAAATCGAAGTCGCGCAGGGTGCCGTCGGCCTCGATGCCGGAAATGCCGATCAGCGCAATGTCCACCTTGAATTGGCGTATGAAGTCCACCGCCGCTTCGCCAACAATGCCCTGATCCCAGCCCCGCACGACACCACCGACCACGATCACCTCGCTGTGGGTGTTGGCGCTCAGGATGCTTGCCACATTTAGGTTGTTGGTGATGACCAGCAGCCCGGTGTGCCCGTGCAGGGCCCGCGCAATGGCCTCGGTCGTGGTGCCAATATTCAGGATCAGCGAGCAGTCATTGGGCACCGCAGCGGCCACATCGCGGGCGATGCGAATCTTGCCCTCGGCGTTGAGGTTTTCCCGCTGCTTGTGGGCGATGTTCTCAATCGTCGAGCTGGGCACCCGCACGCCACCGTGGAAGCGCGCCAGCAAGCCTTCGTCGGCGAGCCGCTGCACATCGCGGCGCACCGTCTGCAGGGTGACCCCCAGCGTGTCGGCCAATTGCTCCACGGAAACGGTGCCATGGGTTTGCACATAGGCCAGCAATTCAAACAGTCTGGGGTGTCGATTCATTGAGGTTCCTTTGGCGGATGTTGCCATGGTGGCACATCTTAAAACGAATAAAAACGAACAAAATTAGGGTAAATACCGAGTTAAATCGAAAACAAAAGAATAACAATCGCTGAAATCGAATTCAGACGAAAACACAAAGAAAAGGTGGCGTGATGCAGTTGTCCCTGGAAGGCGTCAACAAACGAGTGGGCCCGCAGACCTGGTTGCACGACATGAGTATCGCGCCGCGCAGCGGCGCGGTCACCGTGCTGCTGGGGGCCACCCAAGCCGGCAAGACCAGCCTGATGCGCATCATGGCGGGGCTGGATGTGCCCACCACCGGGCGGGTGTTGGTGGACGGGCGTGACGTGGTGGGGGTCCCGGTGCGTGAGCGCAACGTCGCCATGGTGTACCAGCAGTTCATCAACTACCCCTCGCTCAAGGTGCGCGACAACATTGCCTCTCCGCTCAAGCTGCGCGGCGAAAAAAATGTGGACCAGCGCGTTCGGGAATTGGCCGAGAAACTGCACATCGAGATGTTTCTGGACCGGCTACCGGCCGAACTCTCGGGTGGCCAGCAACAGCGCGTGGCCTTGGCCCGCGCCTTGGCCAAGGGCGCGCCTCTCATGCTGCTGGATGAACCCCTGGTGAACCTGGACTACAAGCTGCGCGAGGAACTGCGCGACGAATTGACCGCACTGTTTGCGGCGGGCAACTCCACCGTGGTTTATGCCACCACCGAGCCGGGCGAAGCCTTGCTGCTGGGCGGCTACACCGCTGTGCTGGATGAGGGCGAGCTGCTGCAATACGGCCCCACCGCCGAGGTCTTTCACAAGCCGGCCTCGTTGCGGGTGGCGCGTGCCTTCAGCGATCCCCCCATGAACCTGCTGGCCGCCGCTGCGACCCCCGAGGGTGTGCAACTGGAAGGCGGGCCGCTGTTGGCACTGGGCCTGTCGTCCAAATCAACCCCCAAGCTGACCGTTGGCATGCGGGCCAGCGCATTGCGCGTACACGCCCAACCGGGCGACGTGGCACTGCCCGGCAAAGTGGAGCTGGCCGAAATTTCGGGGTCAGACACCTTTGTGCACGTGCACACCCTGGTGGGTGAGCTGGTGGCGCAGCTCACCGGCGTTCACTACTTCGAGTTGGGCGTGCAGGTCACCCTGTACTTCAATCCCGCGCTGGTTTATGTGTTTGACGCCCAGGGCATGCTGGTGCTGGCGCCCGTGCGCGGCGGGGGACGTTGATATGGCACGCATTGAACTGGATCTGGCCCACGCCTACCGGCGTGACCCCAAGCAGGACAGCGACTACGCGCTGCTGCCCCTGAAGATGGCGTTCGAGGACGGTGGTGCCTATGCGCTCTTGGGCCCTTCTGGCTGCGGCAAGACCACGCTGCTCAACATCATGTCTGGCCTGGTGACCCCGTCGCAGGGCAGTGTGCTGTTTGATGGGCGTGATGTGACCAGCGCCTCGCCCCAGCAGCGCAATATTGCCCAGGTGTTCCAGTTCCCGGTGATCTACGACACCATGACCGTGGCGGAGAACCTGGCCTTCCCCTTGCGCAACCGCAAGATGCCCAAGGAGCAGATTGCCAAACGCGTGGGCGAGATTGCCGAGATGCTGGAAATGAGCGGCCAGTTGAACCAGCGCGCCGCTGGCCTCGCGGCCGACGCCAAACAAAAAATTTCGCTGGGTCGTGGCCTGGTGCGCCCCGATGTATCGGCCGTGCTGTTCGATGAACCGCTGACCGTGATCGACCCCCACCTGAAGTGGCAGCTGCGCCGCAAGCTCAAGCAAATCCACCATGAACTCAAGCTCACCTTGATCTATGTGACCCACGACCAGGTGGAGGCTTTGACCTTTGCCGACCAGGTGGTGGTGATGACACGCGGCCGAGCGGTGCAAGTGGGCTCTCCCGCCGATTTGTTCGAGCGCCCCAGCCACACCTTTGTGGGTCATTTCATTGGCTCACCCGGCATGAATTTTCTGGCCGGGCAGGTGAACGGCCAGGGTGTGCAGGTGGGCGATACCACACTGGCCTTGTCTGCTGGTCGCTCCTTGCCAGCAGGTGACATCAAGCTGGGCATACGGCCGGAGTACCTGACTCTGGTACCGGCCCAGACCGACGGTGCGCTGGCCATGACCGTGTCACGCGTGCAGGACGTGGGCACCCATGTCATGTTGAGTGCCGACTTTGAAGGCACCACCTTGAAGGCGCGCCTGTCAACAGACGCGGCCCAGCTCACGGTCGGCGACACCGTGTGGCTCAAGGTGTTGGGTGAACACACCTGCATCTACAAGAATGAGGAGATTGTGGAATGAGCACTACAACGAAGCCAATCAACCAGAAAGCCTGGTTCTTGATTCTGCCCATGCTGATTTGCGTGGCGTTTTCCGCCGTGCTGCCTTTGATGGTGGTGGTTAATTATTCGGTGCAGGACATCATCTCGCCGGAGCGCCGCGTGTTTGTCGGCACCGAGTGGTTTGCCGCGATCATGCGTGACGAGGAATTACATGGCGCCCTGTGGCGGCAGATCACGTATTCGTTCGCGGTGCTGGCGGTGGAGCTGCCACTGGGTATCTTGCTGGCGCTGGCCATGCCGGCCCAGGGTTGGAAGTCGTCCGCAGCCTTGGTGATCGTGTCGCTGTCCCTGCTGATCCCCTGGAACGTGGTGGGCACCATCTGGCAGATTTTTGGCCGAACGGATATCGGTTTGATGGGGGCTGCGCTACTGGGCATGGGCATTGACTTCAGCTACACCGGCAACCCGGTGCACGCCTGGCTCACGGTGTTACTGATGGATGTGTGGCACTGGACGCCATTGGTCGCGCTGCTGGGGTATGCCGGTCTGCGCTCCATCCCCGACGCCTACTACCAGGCCGCCAGCATTGATGGCGCCAGCAAGTGGGACGTCTTTCGGTATGTGCAGCTACCCAAGATGCGGGGCGTGCTGATGATTGCGGTGCTGCTGCGCTTCATGGACAGCTTCATGATCTACACCGAACCCTTTGTGCTGACCGGGGGCGGGCCGGGCAATTCGACCACCTTCCTGTCGCAGTTCCTCACACAAAAAGCCGTGGGTCAGTTTGACCTGGGACCGGCTGCCGCGTTCTCCTTGATCTACTTCCTGATCATCTTGCTGATGTGTTTTATCTTGTACAACTGGATGCAGCGCGTCGGCACCCAGGAAAAGGAGGGTGGCGGCCATGCATAAACCCAAGTTCCAGAAGCGCTCGCTCTTCATGATCGCCTATGTGGTGTTTGCGCTGTTGCCCATCTACTGGATGGTCAACATGTCTTTCAAGACCAACAACGAAATCCTGGCCGGCTTCTCGCTGTTCCCGCAGCATTTCACGTGGGACAACTACAAGACCATCCTGACTGACCCGGCCTGGTACTCGGGCTATATCAACAGCCTGATCTATGTGGGCATCAATACGGTCATTTCCTTGATCGTGGCGCTGCCGGCAGCCTATGCGTTCTCGCGCTACAGCTTCTTGGGTGACAAGCATGTGTTCTTCTGGTTGTTGACCAACCGCATGACCCCGCCTGCCGTGTTCTTGCTGCCGTTCTTTCAGCTCTATACCTCGGTCGGTCTGATGGACACGCACATTGCGGTGGCCCTGGTGCACCTGTTGTTCAACGTGCCCTTGGCGGTGTGGATTTTGGAAGGCTTCATGAGCGGCATTCCACGGGAAATTGATGAAACCGCGTATATCGATGGCTACTCATTCCCTCGATTTTTTGTGCAAATTTTCCTGCCGCTGATCAAGGCCGGTGTGGGTGTTGCTGCCTTCTTCTGCTTCATGTTCAGCTGGGTGGAGTTGTTGCTGGCCCGCACGCTGACCAGTGTGAACGCCAAACCCATTGCCGCCACGATGACCCGCACCGTGTCGGCGTCCGGCATGGACTGGGCCACGCTGGCGGCCGCCGGGGTGCTGACCATTGTTCCCGGCGCCATTGTGATTTGGTTTGTTCGCAACTACATCGCCAAGGGTTTTGCGATGGGTCGCGTTTGACACAGGAGTTCGAGATGTTTGATTGGATGGCATGGACCACCCCCGTTGCGGTGTTCTTCTCTTGCATTGTGCTGATGCTGGCCGGCATGACCGTGTGGGAGATCAAGTCTCCCACCACCCTGCGCAAGGGTTTTCTGCCGATTGAAACCACGCGCGGTGACCGCCTCTTCATCGGTTTGCTGTCGGCCGCCTATGTGAACCTGGCCTTTGTCGGCATCAGCGGAAAACTGGTGGCCTGGATGAGCCTGGACGGCGAACCGTCCATCTGGATCAGCTTTGTGCTTTCGATGGCTCTGTTGGCCCTGATCATGCGCAAGGGTTGACACTATTTTGTTGAATCAAGGATCGGCTTGTTCCCCCTGGAGCCGTTGCAGCCTTTCACACAGGGGTTCATTAGACCTAGGAGATTGACGATGAAATTGAGGTATTCCGTATTGGCAGTGGCTGTGGCCTGTGCCATGGCTAGCCAAGGCTGGGCTGACGAGGCCGCCGCCAAGAAATGGATTGACAGCGAGTTCCAGCCGTCAACCCTCTCCAAGACCCAGCAAGCAGCCGAGATGAAGTGGTTCATCGATGCGGCTGCCAAGCTCAAGACCAAGGGCGTGAAAGAGATTTCCGTCGTGTCGGAGACCATCACCACCCATGAGTACGAATCCAAGACGCTGGCCAAGGCGTTTGAGGAAATCACCGGCATCAAGGTCAAGCACGACCTGATCGGCGAAGGCGACGTGGTCGAGAAGCTGCAAACCTCCATGCAGTCCGGCAAATCCATTTATGACGGCTGGATCACCGACTCCGACCTGATCGGCACCCACTACCGCTATGGCAAGATTTTGAACCTGACCGACTACATGACGGGTGCAGGCAAAGAGTGGACCAACCCGGGCCTGGACATCAAAGATTTCATTGGCACCAGTTTCACCACCGCGCCCGATGGCAAGCTCTACCAGTTGCCCGACCAGCAGTTCGCCAACCTGTACTGGTTCCGCGCCGACCTGTTCGACCGCCAGGACTTGAAGGACAAGTTCAAGGCCAAGTACGGCTACGACCTGGGCGTGCCCTTGAACTGGAGCGCCTACGAAGACATCGCCGAGTTCTTCACCAATGATGTGAAGAACATCGACGGCAAGCCGATTTACGGCCACATGGACTACGGCAAGAAAGACCCATCGCTGGGCTGGCGCTTCACCGATGCCTGGTTGTCCATGGCCGGCTCCGCCGACATCGGCATCCCCAATGGCAAGCCGGTTGACGAATGGGGCATCCGCGCCTCCGCCGACGGCTGCACGCCACAGGGTGCCTCCGTGGCGCGTGGTGGTGCCACCAATTCACCCGCTGCCGTCTACGCCTTGACCAAGTACATCGACTGGATGAAGAAGTACTCCCCCAAGGAAGCCATCGGCATGACCTTTGGCGAAGCCGGCCCCGTGCCCGCGCAAGGCCAGATCGCCCAGCAAATCTTCTGGTACACCGCGTTCACGGCCGACATGATCAAGCCTGGCCTGCCCGTGGTCAATGCCGACGGCACTCCGAAGTGGCGCATGGCCCCCGGACCTAACGGCCCATACTGGAAGCAAGGCATGCAAAACGGCTACCAGGACGTAGGTTCGTGGACCTTCTTCAAGGACCACAATGCCGACAAGGTGGCTGCCGCCTGGTTGTACGCGCAGTTTGTGACCGCCAAGACAACGTCCCTGAAAAAGACCACCGTGGGCCTGACTCCGATCCGCGAGAGCGACATCAAGTCCAGTGCCATGACGGCCATGGCACCCAAGCTGGGCGGATTGGTCGAGTTCTACCGCAGCCCGGCCCGCGTGGCCTGGACGCCCACCGGCACCAACGTGCCGGACTACCCCAAGCTGGCGCAGCTGTGGTGGAAGAACGTGGCGGTGGCTGTGACGGGCGAAAAGACACCACAGGCCGCCATGGACAACCTGGCCAATGAAATGGACGACGTGATGGGTCGCCTGGAGCGTGCCGGCATGGCCGTGTGCCCACCCAAGCTCAACCCCAAGCAAGACCCCAGCAAGTGGTTGAGCGACAAGGGCGCACCCTGGGCCAAGCTGGCCAACGAAAAGCCAAAGGGTGAAACCATTGGCTACAACACGCTGCTGACAGCCTGGAAGAACGGCAAAACGCGTTAATGCGTTGCGTTGAATCTCCCATGCTCTAAAGGTTGGCCGTGTGAGCACATCTGCCACACGGCCATTTTTTTCCACATAGCCTATGCCCCAACACATGCAGCCCCAATTGACACGGCGCGCCGAGCTCACGGCCCAACTGGCACAAGTGCAGTCCTATGACATCGCCATCGTCGGCGGTGGTGCCACGGGTCTGGGCGTTGCGCTGGACGCCGCAGCCCGAGGATTCACGGTCGTTCTGGTGGAGTCGCACGACTTTGCCAAGGGCACTTCGTCGCGGGCGACCAAGCTGGTGCACGGTGGCGTGCGCTACCTGGCGCAGGGCAATATTTCGCTGGTGCGTGAGGCCCTGCATGAGCGCACCACGCTGCTGAACAACGCGCCGCATCTGGCGCAACCCCTGCCGTTCATCATGCCGTCCTACAAATGGTGGGAGACACCGTTCTACGGCATTGGACTCAAGATGTACGACGCCCTGGCAGGCAAGGCCGGCCTGGGCAAGACGGAATTTCTGAACCGAGACGAAGCGCTTCACTATCTGCCCACCGCACTGCCACAAGGTTTGCAGGGCGGCGTCAAATACTGGGATGGCCAGTTCAACGATGCCAAGCTGGCCATGGCGCTGGCCCGCACCGCCGCAGCGCGCGGTGCGCTGTTGGTGAACTACTGCCGCGCCGATCATCTGTTGTACGACGACGGCAAGGTGTCCGGCCTGGTCTGCGAAGACACTTTGAGTGGCATGCAATACACCCTCAAGACCCGTTGTGTGGTGAACGCCACCGGCGTCTGGGTGGACACGCTGCGCCAAAAAGACGGCGCTGCCAGCGGCGCCAGCAGCAAGCGCGCCACCCAACCCATGGTCACACCCAGCCAGGGCGTACACATGGTGGTGGACCGCTCGTTCCTGGACAGCGACGTGGCCTTGATGGTGCCCAAGACCGCCGATGGGCGTGTCCTGTTTGCGGTGCCCTGGTTGGGCAAGGTTATTTTGGGCACCACCGATACCCCGCGCAACGATCTGGCGCTGGAGCCCCTGCCGTTCAAGGAAGAGGTGGACTTCATCCTCAACGAATCGGCCCGCTACCTGCGCCGCGCACCGACACGCGCCGATGTAAAAAGCGTGTGGGTGGGCCTGCGCCCCCTGGTCAAGCCGCAGGACGACGACGGCGACAACACCAAAGGCATCAGTCGTGAACACACGGTGATGGTGAGTCGCAGCGGCATGGTGACCGTGACCGGCGGCAAGTGGACCACCTACCGTGCCATGGCCGAAGACGTGCTGGATGCCTGCGCCGACCGGTCTTTGCTGGAGCGCCGTGCCAAAGGCGTCACCACTCACCTCAAACTTGTGGGCTCCGGCGTGCCTGCAGCGCAGATTCGGTCCATCTGCATGCCACCCGGTTTGCACTCCTATGGCGATGAACAAGCCGTCGTACAGGCCATGCCCGGTGCGGACCGAATGCTCTGCGAAGGCCTGAGCGAAGGCATGGTGCGCTTTGCCGCGCGCCATGAATACGCCATCACCGTGGAAGACATGTTGGCGCGGCGTTCACGGCTGTTGTTTTTGGATGCCCGCTTGGCCGCAACGCTGGCACACGCGGTGGGAGAAATTTTGCGCCAGGAAACCGGTATTGACCCCCAAATCGAGGCCTTTACCGCACTGGCGCAGCACTATTTGCAACTGCCCGTGTAAGCACGGTATCCACCTATTGACGCCATTGCACAACGCCCCGACCATGGTTCTGATTCGGGTGTAAGAGGAGACCACATCGTGAGAGTATTTACGCGTCTGGCGCTGTTGGGCGGCATTTTGTCTGCCCTGTTGCTTGTTGTGGGCGGCATGGGCCTTTACGGTTTAGCGGCGACCAATGAGGCGTTGCGCACGGTCTATGAAGACCGCACCGTACCGGCAGGGCAATTGGGGGAGATCGGAGCCAAGCTGATCAGCAACCAGCTAGCCTTGACGGATAAGCCTTTCAACCGCCTCAAGGCCAGTATCGCACCTTTGATTGGCCACCACCCCTGCGCAAAAATCTTCGTGATTCTCACTACAGCGTGATTCCTGTGTCGGTTCGCCTTAAGTCTGTCAGTTTTGCACCTTAACTTGTCAGTAACTCGGCGGCATGAATTCCGTTTTCTATGCGCTTAAGTGAAAGTAACTGCTAATAAGACCCATGTGGCCCTCAACGGCTTGAGCCCCAAACTGACCCCTTAACTTGTCAGTAACTTGCATTTGCTACCTTAAGTGTGTCAGTATCTGCAAAACCAGCTTCCTCCTATAGGCCATGGCACGTTTCCTCGTTTTACCCGGCAGTGTGGCGGTCGCCAGCGATCGGCTGGTGCAAATACTTGGCCTGAATGTTGACGGCAGTATTGAAGCGCGCGATCTGGCCAATGGCAGCACGTTTAACTGTGATCCTTCCTTGTTGAAGGCAGCTCCTCGGGCCAGGCATGGACAGGCTGGAGCTGCACAGAGAATTGATGTGGCTGTCGACAATGATTGGGAAACAGCGCGTCAGCGCGAGGCGGTACTGGGGGTCTCCTCGTTTTCAGTGCAATAAGTGACGAGAGCGTTCGATTTGGTGGGGTCAAGCCATTTTTGCAAACGTAGATGTGTTCGCCGGAAAACCCTCATACCATCGGGCAAAGTCGTCGCGCAGCATGCCGTCAACCACTCGCACTCTGACCTGCAGTAGCAGGTGAGCACTGACCGGATCCCAGCGCATTTGCTGAGACTTGGACATCCTCTTGTCAATCAACTGGTTAACCGCTGACTCGATGAACGAGCTGGAGATCCGTTTTCCCGCCCGGTATCGTTGCCCATAGTTGGGCAGCGAGTCACGGTTGTAGTTCAGATAGCCCAATAATTCCTTGGTCAAACGGCGAATCAGTTTCACCGTCTCTTTGTCGACCACTGAGGGCCGACCCAGCACCATTTGCATGATTTCCAGCTTCCGAATGGCTTGGCAACTTCTTCCATGCCACAGCCGCCATTGAATGGCATCCACCAATTCCGAGAGGCGGTCATGATCGGCGGGCTTAAGTTGTCGAGCAGTCTCCTTGCTGTGCACAACTCGGTTGAGCTTACTGACACGTTGACGCAGGTGGTACCAATCCAGTATGTGTTTTGAGCCGGGCAGGGTTGATAGTTGCCATTGACGCAACTGGTTATCCCCGTCCGTGAAAACCTCCATGTTGTCGGCGATCGTACTAAACGGTGCCAACAGGGACTTGATCCGCTGAGTGGCATGGGCATCGACCGTTCTTACAAAAGCGATGCTGCGCTGACCCAGGTCGGCGCGAAGGGCGCGCCCTGCCACCACCTCAAAGTCTTGTTTTCCATCTGGATCGCAGTGGCGAACATAGCCACTGTCCAGTCCCACCGAAGTCATGTTGACCACGTCAGGTGAACTTGTCTGTTCCGGCGGGGCTTGAAGGCCCTGGGCGTCCACGCGTCGGCCAATAGCCAGCAGGTGTTCCCGAACAGTGCTGGCCGCATTGCCACCGGCCACCGGCATCAGCAGGCTCAGAATCTGTGCGGTACGGGCGTACGGCAAGGTCGCGGCCAGTTGGCTTTGCACGAACTCTAGCTCCGCTGAAATCCACCGTTGCCGCTTGTGCATAGCATCTGCCGTCGAATGGCATTGACAGATGAGCGGCTCGAATCTTGGAACCCGTACGCGCACGTTGCCGAACAGGCTGCGAAAGTTCACCTGGTGATAGTCTTTCATGCGTCGCGGAGACTTACATTCTGGACACGCCTTGCGCCGTGCGTTGATGGCCGCAATCTGGGCGGCAACGACTTGGGTTTGTAGCTGGGCCAGAAATGCCTTGCCGTCGGCCAAGCTCAAACCCAATGCGGCAATGGACGGCGTGGCATTCATGTCCGTTGTACCCAGTGCAAAGGATTGGCAGACTCCGCTATCGTTCGTGATGTCCAGGTGAAGATCGATTTTCATGATGGCCTCCAGATATGGGGCCTTCATTCTGCGATGCTGTGGCGATCTTCGGTGGTTTCAATGTTGGTGCCTGCACACCCCACCAAATCGAACGCTCTCGTTGTCATGGTCGTAGTAATCCAAACGTTGCAGGAGTTGCTCGCACAACTGGGCTGTCATGCCTATCATGGCTATCCCTGACCCTGAACCAGATAACCTAACCATTGAGAAGTAGAAAATTCGGCATGATTTTTCACCTGAAGGGAAAAGGGTCATGTTGTGAAGAGAAGCAGATTTACTGAGGAGCAAATTGCATTTGCGCTCAAGCAAGCGGAGCTTGGTACCAAAATTGACGAGATCTGTCGCAAACTGGGAATCAGTGATGCAACGTTTTACAAGTGGCGACAAAAGTATTGCGGGCTAGGCCCTTCGGAGCTGAGAAGGCTGCGACAGCTGGAGGAAGAGAACAACAAACTCAAGCTCCTTGTTGCCGATCTAAGCTTGGACAAAGCCATGTTGCAGGACGTGCTGGCAAAAAAGCTTTGAAGCCTTCGCGCAAACGAGAGCTTGCAACAGACCTGATAGACGCGTTTGGTGCCAGCTTGCGCAAGGCATGTGCAGTGATTCAACTCGGTCGCGTGGTCTACCTGTATCAGTCCACTGCACGCGACAGTTCGGCGCTGGTCCTGCGAATGAAGGAAATCACGCGGACCCGTGTGCATTACGGCTACCGACGAGTGCACGTCACGCTCAGGCGCGAAGGCTTCAGTGATAACCAAAAACGGGTATACCGGCTGTACCGGGAACAAGGATGGTCATTGCGTCTGAAGCGACACAAGCGCAACACGGCGGCGCAGCTTTGCCAACCCACATCAACCAAATCTGGAACATGGACTTTGCAGCCAACATCCTGTTCGATGGACGCAAGTTGCGCATGCTGACCATAGTCGATTGCTTCACCAGAGAAAGCCAATGACGATCAAAACCGACAACGGGAGCGAGTTCATTAGCAAGGCGATGGACAAGTGGGCTTATGAACGCGGTGTGGAACTGGACTTCAGCAGGCCCGGGGAACCCACAGACAACGCCATGGTCGAAAGCTTCAACGGCAGGCTGCGTCAAGAATGTTTGAACGAACACTGGTTCATGAGCTTGCATGACGCCAGGACAAAAATTGAGGCCTGGCGGCGGTTCTATAACGAGGCCAGACCTCACAGCAACAATGAGCCGGAAATACTAACTTCTGAACGGTAAGGAAAGCACCGGGTCAGGGTCATGCAGGCAAATAAAACGTAATGTGTATTGAAAAAATGCGAGGCCAAGGCCTCGCATAAATTGTCGGATACCTAATAATTTCACCATCAACGATGAGATGCCAGAATCGTCGGCCTCGATCAAATTTTCATGCAGATGGTCCAGGTGTTTGCCAGTGTTTCGTTATAAGCAGTGCCAGCTGGAACAGCCGCAGTTGGGACCAATGGATTAGCAGCTCCGGCTGCACCCCGGACCGAGCCAAGATTGTTGCCAATTTGAGTAGCAGGCAAGGCTCCGTCAACCAGCGTGTCAACACCTGCCGCTTGCTTAGTAGTAAGTCCAGCGACGCAAACAGCCACACCAGTTTGTCCATAGGCGCCTGCTGGATCAGATGTGACGCCCATGACACCACCGCCAGCGTGTTTCGGCAACCCTGCGGCTCCTGCGGCCCCTGTGGGGTCGCCAGTAATCAAACCAGATGCGCGAAGTGCCCGCCAGAAGGGGCGCTGCTCACCGCCATTGGCAAATGTTTGTGCTGCAGTAATAAGAAGAACGCCATTCGCATTTCCACCTCCGCCTGCAGCTGATGCACCCCAACCGCGTGCGGCAGCTGTAGCAAGGGTTTCGTCGCCGGGTATCGCTTTGTACCGATCCAGATAGCCGTTATAGGCAGCTTGTACTGCCTTCATGTCGTTGACAATGCTCTTTATCTTCGAGTTCTCGATTAACTCCTGGCCTTTGAGCACGCCAGCCAGTAACAGGCCAATTATGACCAGGACGATTGCAATCTCTACTAGAGTAAAGCCGGACTGCTTGGCTTTTGAGAAGCGTTTCATAAATATCCCTTTGAATCAATGAATAGACAACTGAGAACTTTGAATGTATCGATCGCGTCTACTCTAAGGAAGTCAGGAATATTTACACTTCAGAAATCGGAAGACGCAACGAGAAAGTCAAACCAAGGTTGCTAGCGGTTGCTGAAAGTTCCCCACCCGCCTCGCGTAAGCACTTGCGCGCCTGGTATAAGCCGAGACCTAAACCACCGGGTCTACCACTGGCAAATGGTTCGAAGAGCTTTTCCATGGGTAGATGACCTGAAAGATCCGGCCATGGGTTGTAAAACTGCAACTCAGCCATTGGGCGTGCTTGATCGTTTTCAACCGTGCGTAGTTGGAGCCGCGTCGGATTTGACACACTACTTCGCCAATTCGGTGCAAGATTGGAAAAGAGATTGTCCAATGCACGTGAGAGAAGGGTGTCTGACACCCAGGCTTGGGCATTCCCAGTAATGAGGGGCTCGACGCCAGACAACAGTGCTGCTTGAGTGACGGCCTTGTGAAGGTCAATTTGCCTTGGTGAGTCTTCTACAGGGCTTTGAGCTAAAGAAGTGGCCAAGCGCGTAGCGCGTTCCCTTGCCAACGGGGCGTTTTCCTTTAGCCGTTTGGCAAAAATCAACAACTCATCGTCGCTTGTACAGAGTTCGAAATCTGCACATACCCAGTTTACCCATTGCGCAAGGTTGCGAGTGTCGTGTTGCAAATACAGTGACATGCTCGCTCGTCTGGCCAACGCAACCGAAAGAGCTTCGGTCCGTGCACGCATGCGACTCTCAAGCAGAACAACAAACACCCTGGCCAACTGCTCAGCAAAGAGCCGACTTTCGCCACGCAACGCGTGGTGGAAAAGCTTCACCTTGAAATGCACTTCATCGCTACACAGAATATCGAACTCGAGGGCTCCGCCTGTATTCGTCGATTCGCTCAAGTGAGGAAGCCCCTCCGAGCCCCGAACGGTGTGGCCAAACCACTCGCCTTCCCATGTCAACGTGCGCCAACCCAACGAAGCCAGTGAATTCCATGCGAAGGATGGGATCTCCAAAGGCTCCAAGTCCTTACTGCCAAGTTGCAAAATCTCTTGCATGGCCCTGCGATAGTCTTGAGCCCGACGACGTAGTCTGAGACTCACTGCGAGTAGAGCCAGTCCTGCAGTGACAAATGCCACCGACAGATTAAGCAGGACGCTGTATGCCATATTTGTTCAAGTAGTAGTACACGTGCTCGCGTGCAATGCCTAGCCGACGAGCAGCTTCTGTCATGTTGTAGTGAGTAGCCTCAAGTACCCGTCGAAGTAGCTGCTCTTCTGCGGATGAGGCTGCCTCCTTGGGACCTTCATCGAGCCTCGCTGTAAGTTGAAGTCTTGCCTCTCCCATATCTGCCAGGCGCTCTTCTTCGCGGGCAAACAATTCAGCTCGAGTCAGGGACGAGAGAATTCGTGCAAGTGGAGCCGGCTTAACCAAAAAGTCAAAAGCGCCGCGTCGTACGGCTTGCAGCGCAGCCGCGCTTTCGTCCTGCCCTGTAAGAACAATCACTTTGGCTCTGGGGGAGTGATACACGACTTCATCCAGAAGGCTCAGGCCCTCGGTCATGGTGCTGGGCTGGGGAGGCAAGCCGAGATCTAAAAATACAAGACTGGGAAGCCCACCCGCTTTGACGGCGTGCCGACCTTCTGTGGCGTCGTGAGCGAGCCTGACTTGATAGCCTGCGTGCGTGAGGGCAGATGCAAGATAGCCACAGAGCGCTTTGTCGTCCTCGACAATGAGCACTGAACGAATGCCGGGATCGCTCATGAATTGCCTTCGTTGGCTCGTTTGAATAGCGAGACAGCCGTAACGCAGAAACCCACAAAGAGGCAGAAAAAGCCTGCAAAAACACGCAAGAGCACCCAGTGTGTGTGCGTAACTGGATCTACAGCCAAAAGCGCATAGCCAGATAATAGAATTCCAAGGCCCAGTGCGATCCCAACTCGACGACGAACAATCAGTGTTCGATGATGAACGCGGAAGTCAATCTTTTGCTTCGAATTCATGGCAGTCTGCTAGCTTGGACCATTCGGTTGAACAAAATACCAGGAGGTAGCCATATCACGATGTCGTCAAAGGAGCCTCCCAATCCTGCGGGAGGGTTCTCAACAGATGTCCTCTGGGTAAATGTTATGCCGGGTCCGCTGCCGGTGTTGTTGTTGATTTCATCGGTATTTCCCGCAGATGCGTTGGGGATTGCAGCGCCAGCATCAGTTGTACCAAAGTTACTTTTCCCATGCGAAAAGACCACAGCAGGAACAGGATTCGCAAGTGGCTGAATAGCGCCAATACTGCTTCGGGTTAGGACAATCTTGGTGGCTGGCGTCGCCAAAGCGAAATTACTATTCGCAAAGGCGGGGCTGACGCTGTAACGGATGACTTTGTTCCACCCATCGAGTTTCGTAGTACCCAAAGTCGCCCAGGGTAGTAGTCCTGTGCAGGCGAGATCGGTCGCGCACAGCGCAATATTCTCTACACCGTTGGTGGCAGATGTAGCTGGACGTGGCAATCGCCCGTTGACGACTGCGAAGCCCATCAGTGCCTCTTTGGCCTCTTCTAAAACCCTATTTGTATCTCTGGTCTTTTGCATTTCAACCTGTGCGCTCAGAACAGACAAGCCACCTCCCAAAATCAATCCGATGATGAGGAGTGCTATCGCAATTTCAATCAGAGTAAAACCCCTATTGCGAGAGCGATATTGTTTAATCTTGCGAGATTTCATCATTCGCTTCTCAATATGAGATTAGTGAAACTCACGCCCTGGCTGGAGGCGCCTGAGCGAAACCCTCCGGTAAGTCCAAAGTAGACTGAATTCAGAGCGGCATTTGGGCTGACACAGCGTTGCATGGTGGGCACGTGAATTGCGCGGTCTAAGTCAGCAGAGACATCGTTGCAATTTGTACAGTTGAGCCATGTGGTTACTCGCAAATAGTTTGTAGGCGTTGCGTGGGCGGACGAGTTACAACTAGTGCAGGTACTGTTGCAACCAGTGTGAATCTCGGTCCGCTGTGGGTGAATGATCGTTGGGTTCTCTTCAAAGGTGTTGCTGGGGGCGAATCGGCAGCCCGCAGCGGTTCCGTTGCAGGATGTGGTCATCGTGTCATCCATCCCTGAATGATCAACGTGGCCTCCAATCAAAATTGCGCTATGGTTCTCTATAGGATCAAAATCAGCGGCATTGCGATATACATCGGTTTCAATAACTATTGAGTTGATGCCCCAAGGGTTTGCTGAATTGAGTACTCCCATCGCCGACTCGGAACCACAAGTATTGGGAGCTGCTCCAGGATCCGTACCTACTAACTGCATAGCAAAGCCATTTCCCCGGTCAGCACCTACTGTATTCAGGGCATAACTATCAGGGAGTGAAAATCTAAAGTCGTAGTAGTAACGCAGCGTTCTTCCTGCAAGTTGTACCGGGTCAGGAAACCAAAAACATCCCCCGGAAGATCCCACGGCATCGCGAATGGTTACGGCTTGGGTCGCAGGATTTGGTAGTACGCCTTGACCAACCGCTAGGAAACTGGAGAAGTTCTGTGCAAACGACTGTTGTGTTGCGCCTGGAGGAAGGCCTTTGATGCAACGTGCAATGTCGGAACTCGGAGAAGCCTGATCGTAATGGCTGTTAGCTGTGTAGGTGCCACTTGCGGGAAAGATGGTGTTTGGGCCCTCGAGATACATGGCTGGGTCTCCGAAGACAGCAGCACTTCCTGTTTGCGCTGGGATTGCACGTATTTGCGATCCGACAGGGAGAGTTGTTCTTTGAGTTCTCTCTCCCGAAAAAAGCAAAACCGCTGCGCAGTCGGGGGCCCCGTTAACAACAGAGAGCGCGGGTGGACGTGAGTACAGAATGTTGTCTTGCCAATTCGCGCGCACCGCTGTTTTCACAGCAGGCCAACCTGGATGCGCAAGTACAAAATCATTGATCAACCCGGTCGTGCCTTTGTCACCGGTCGATGTCGCAGGTAAGCTAGCTACTGAAACGCTGTTGAGATAGTCTGCTAAGTCCGAAACTACTCCGTCAATGTCAGCTTTAAAGTCATTTCGAATCTTGATCCGATCAAATACGTCCTTGCTATTGATCCAGACTGCCTGATCGTTATTGGTACCAGCGCGTCGGCTTGATAGGGTGCCCAAAGTAATTGTGCTAACAACATTTGCCCCTGCCGCAACATTGGTTCCTTCAAGGTAGTTGTTGAGGGTAAAGTTGCCTGGACACTCACTGATGAGGCCTGGGGAGCTAAGTCTGCTTTGACCCAAGGCCGCTAGGGCATTCTGAGATGCGAACAATACGGCAAGAGGCTGTTCGTGAGGGGAGGCGCCGGTGAGCAGCGCGCCATCTGCATTTTGCAGCCTGAACTGGCCGGGAGTATCCCAATTGAGAACGGGAGTTTTTGGGCTACCTTTGGCGACACCCGATACTGCGTACCAAAGGCATTCACCTGAACTATCATGCAATGGCGGTAGCCCAATCGATGGTGTGCGCCAAGGAAATCGCCCGATTACTGACACATTTGCCGTAGTACACGTGCCTTCAGAAATCCCGTCATTATTAGTGTCTGGACACGGCAGGTATCCGAAAACTTCGTTTGCATGTGAAGGAATTTCTTGGGAATAGCGATATGCACTCGCGTATCCGATTAGCGCTTCTTTTGCCTGGCCTAACGCCACAGATGAGATTCGGTCACGCTCTGTCTCGCCTGCATTCATCGCGCGCACGGCAAAGTATGCCGCCATAACCCCAACAGCCAGCAACATCAGCAGCAAAGCAGAACCACGTTGGCGATTCATTTGCGTTTCCTCAAAAGCTGGCTTTTGGAGTGACCATATTCTTTGGAAGAATGTCGTCGCGCTCCAGGGTGTTGATGTCCAAAGCTTCGCCCACCTTGAGAGATTTGCCTTGAATAGTTACTTTAGTAGAAGACACGCCTATGCTTTGTCCAGTGGGCAAGGTGCGTTCCTCTGCTATTGGCTTTCGATTGATCCATGCGGTGCTATTTCCGCGATCACGCTTGACCAGACCGTTGATTTGCAGGCGCCCATATACGCCAGTTACCTCAAGGCCGGTGGCAGTGCTATCGCCAGCGCTAGTGCGTTCCCGGGCAATTGAACTTCTCTCTTCCGGTGTGTAGATAAAGGTACCAAGTCGCGGTGGGGTTGGAGGGGTTGGAGGCCTTGCAGCTGGCTTTGGGGCGCTTTCGGAGGGTAGTAGCGCAGGCAAGGTGCCTGAATTGCCCATGGTAAAAAAGCGCAAGACGCAATGGGCGTCTAGTCCTGACTCAGTTGCGTTTGAAAGCACACACGAATTGATACGGAATTGACCCCTAACCCTACGAGCAAAGCTCTCTGTGAGGGCAACTAACTCTTCCTCATGAATGTTTGTGATCGAGAATTCAAGGTCATGAAACTGGGCCTCGTTGCTTGCAGCTACTGGTAACCCTTCTGTCACTGTTCCACTTGAAGATGGCGAATCGACTTGCGCATTCAGAGTTTTTGGTGGGTGAAGCGTATACGTCAGCGTTTGTGGCAAACCTGTGAGTTGGTGGCTAAGGACAAGTTGTTCGACCCACGCTTCCCGTTCCACATTGCCAACCATTCCACGATCCACTAGCTTTCTGAACTGGGAAATGTGCGATTCGATATTTCCCAAGTCGGCCTGCTTTTGCTCCAGAACGCCCTGTTGAGAGCTCTTGTCAGCTTGCGTCAGGGCAGCTGATTGCTGCATCGAATTCATCCATTTCTGGCTGACTAAGACCAAACCTAGTCCAAGCGAAATGACGATACCCAGTGCTATGAGGCTCTTCTTGGCGTGGATAACGATTGACTTCCACGGCCTCATGATGTCCCCCCCTTCACTTGCTGGACTTGCACCCCATTTTTTATCAAAGTAAGACACCAAGCTGGCGCTGGACCTGCAATGTGTTGACTGCTATTGCTCAGAATTCCGTTTGCAGCGGCTTTAGCTGGATCAACAACAAGCGTAACGCCAGGAATATTCTGAAGATTTTTTGATACCTTCGCTATGCTCCTCGCGCGCTCGCGCGGCATAAGGGATTCGGACGGTAGAAATTCCACCAGAATTTCGATGCGCCGCGGAGGTTTGGCTCCAGGGACAGATGTATGCGTGGTTGTGGGTAAATCGGACGTCGGTGCTGCTTCTGTCGTCGACGGGCTACCGGTGACCGCGGAATCTTTGGCGGCTTTGGCGCAGGCAGTCTCTTCATCTGCGAGGGATCGGCTCTCATATCGAGTGAATCGGCTTTTCGAATCCATTGCAGTTGCCAAAGATATCGCAGAGATCGATTCGCTCAAGCCCGGCGAACCAACGATCTCGTTCAGATCTAGTGCGACGGCTTGTCGCACTAAATCTGGCGATACACCTACTTCGTCAAGGCGCTGTTCCACCTTAGCTAGATTGGCATTGATGCCTGCCAACTCAGTCTGTTCCCGTGCATTGGCCTTTCGCGCTAGCCAACCGCCATTCACGTTTTGTGCAGTTGTCCATCCGGCGGCAACCAGGCAAAGACTGGCGGCTCCGTAGGAGGCGAGCCTTAACTTATTTCCCAAAACTCTGGTTCGCCTGCCACTCGGTGCCAACTGAGCACTAGGTGCAGTTGAGGCTAGGTCAAAAATGACTGATCGCCAGTCAACCGGTTGACCGTGGTTCCAGGGGGCTGGCGAAGAGACCACGTCAAGGCCTTGATTGACCAGGGGAGCGATCAGTGTGTCAGCATGACCTAAAACCCAAACTGGATATCGCTGCTGTGAACGCTCGACGACACGTGTATTTTCTAGATGTCTGAGCGTCCTGACAACCTCAGCAGCTTGATCCGATGGCTTATTGCTACATGGCGCCAGCCTAGCAAGAACTGGCCGACGATCCCTGAGGAAGACGATTCGCAACGTACCGTTACCTGGCACTACAACAAAAATGTCGGGGGGCAAAGTTTCGATGCACCCCAACTGAGCGATCAATGCAGAGCTTGCCCAGACACCTGCCAGCATTGAAGGATTCGTATCCAGCGCTAGGTTCACGCGTGCAGCAGAGTCAACAGCAAATAGGACCTGTTGAGGTGGCGCCAGTCGATCAAGAAGCTTGCCGGTAGACGGTGTTTTCAGCACGGTGCGAAAAGGCGTATCAGGAAAGCGACTTTGTAGTTGCCGCTCAATAAAATCAGATCGGTCGCGCCCGAACAGTCTAGGTACTTTAACCTCGGCGAATATTTCCTCAGCAAAGTCAGTAACTACAAAGATCAAGTCATTTGCAGTAACTTTTTCAGAAGCCAGTGGACGCCATCCAGTCTTGTCTTTCTGCCAGAAAGTTTGACCGCTCGCATCCAGGTGAAGTATGGTTTTCACGTCTGACCTCAGGTTTTCATCGTAGCGATGGTGTCGTAAATCGGTCCCAATACGGCCATCATGATCCAGCCCAAAATCAAGCCCATAACCACAGTCAAAGTCGGCTCGATCATGGCCTGAACCTTGCCGACTGACTCGTCAATATCGCGCGAGTAGAAATAGCTGATGTTGTTCAACGAGGCGTCAAGCGCTCCAGTGGTCTCTCCAACCTTAAGCATCCGCACAACCAAAGAAGGGAATAGCATTTCTGCAGCAAAGCTCTCAGACATTGAGCTGCCATTGATGACTCTCTCACGGGCTCGGCGAATAGCCCGTTGAATGACAAGATTGCCAGATATCTTTTGGCAATACACCAGGCCGTCGATAAGTGGCACACCAGTTTTGTACATCAAGGCAAACGTGTCGGCAAAGCGGGCCAGCGCCATCTTCTTTAGCACCGGTCCAATAAGTGGAATGTGCAGGCTGAGCTGATGAAGGCGATAACGTACAGAAGGGAAGGTTGCAGCCGCGGCAGACAAGCCCACGAATAGCGCGACCGGCGTCAGTAGTAGAGCCCACCAGAAGTTCACGAACAAATTTGACAACCCGATCAAAAGTTGGGTTTGAAGGGGTATGGTCTGCCCCATGTTGGTTAGAAAGCCTACTAGCTGAGGGACGAGATAGATCATCAGAAAGAAAACGACGCCACCAATAACGACAATGACAAAGCTGGGATACATCAGCAAGGCTTTGGTCTGCGACGCCATTTCATCCTGCCACTTCAAGGACCGAACAATTTCCTTGATGACATCCGATAATTGTCCCGATACTTCCCCAGATCGGATCAAATTGACAATCGTGTCGGAAAACACGCCGGGATAAGCAGAAATTGCTTCTGCAAGAGTGGCGCCGCCCTCGATTTTTTCAAAGATTCCACCTGAAAGATCTCTACCCGCGGGCGATTCCGAGGATTCCCGGAGATCACCCAGCGCGGTCAGGATTGGAACGCCTGCGCGAATCAACATTTCAAGTTGAAACAGAAATCCAATAATCTCGCGCCGAGGCATGCTTTTCACGTTACGCCTGCGTTCATGCAACGCACGTGCGCGAAGCAGCAATAGTCCCATACGCTTGAGTTGGGTTTCCAGATCAAGCTCGTGCAATGCCTCAATCCGGCCCTTCAATATCTGGCCCTCTGGGTTTGCTGCGCGATAGTTGTACAGCGGCATTTAGTCAATTAACTCAGTTAGGTCGACAACACGACCAATTTCTTCTATGGTCGTATGCCCTTCGCGTACCCGCCGGAGCCCGTCCTCTGCCATAGAAACAAATCCGTGTTCTCGAACATGTTGGGTCATTGTTTTCAAGCTGGCACGCTGGGTTACAAGTTCGTCCAACGCGGCGTCGAACTTGAGGAGCTCCAGAATGGAGGTTCGGCCTTTGTAGCCTTGAAAGTCGCAGGAAGTACAGCCAGTGGCCTTGAACAGACTCACTTCTCCAAGATCGTTGTCGCCAAGCAGGCTCAACTCAACGGCGGTTGGAACGTGAGGTGCTTTGCATGAAGGACAGAGCGTTCGAACGAGACGCTGCGCAACGATGCCTATGACGTTTCCAGCCAAGACATCAGGCTTGATGCCAAGGTCCAGTAAACGCGGAATACTGCGAATCGCAGAATTGGTGTGTAAGGTGGAGAAAACCTGATGCCCCGTCATCGCTGCACGAAACGCCATCTCTGCAGTATCGTGATCACGAATCTCACCGACCAGAATGATGTCTGGATCCTGTCGCATCATTGATCTGATTCCCTCTGCGAAGTCCATCTTTACCGCATCGGAAAGGGATGTCTGTCGTATTACAGGCATTGGGTATTCGACTGGATCCTCCAGAGTCATGATATTGACTCCGACATCATTTAAGTGCCCAAGAATTGAGTAGAGAGTTGTGGTCTTTCCCGAGCCAGTTGGCCCCGTGACCAGCATAATGCCTTCAGGCCTAGAGAGCATCAACTGCATGGTCGTGAGCTGTTGACTGGACAGACCCAAGCCGTCTAAGGGAACTATGCCGCGCTTTCGATCCAGTATTCGAAGAACGAAATTTTCCCCGTGAATAGTAGGCTGAACTGCGGTTCGAAAGTCCACTTGTCGCCCCGAGATTGACAGAGATATTCGACCATCTTGCGGGGCCCTAGTTTCCGCAATATTCATTCCTGACATGACCTTGAGCCTGACTACCATTGCGGACCAAAACCGTAGATGAAGTACGCGCACCTGGCGTAGGACGCCATCGATTCGATAGCGAATTCGAAGAAATTGCGGCTCCGGTTCGAAGTGGATGTCTGAAGCGCCGCGGTGCGTGGCGTCAACTAAAAGTGAATCCATGAGTCTGACCACCGGGTGGCTATAACCTTCAGCGACCAGACTCAGACTAGCAAGGTCAAGCGTCCCCGATTCCAGTTCTTGCAGTACACCATCGATGGATAGCTCATGACCATAGAACTGCTCGATTGCGGGCAGAATCTCTGCGCTACTGGCAAGTGCCCACCGCACGGTGGGTCCTCCAATCAACAACGCGTTGACTTGGTCGGCAGCAACTATGTCGTTAGGATCGGCACTGGCGATCAAAAGTTCGTTGTTCTCCAGACTGACTGGAAACAGCATGTGTCTTTTTGCCAACGCCTTGGAAATCAGTGCGAGAGCCTTTGGATCAGCTACGACCCCCTTTAGGCTAATTTCCTGCTCCCCTAGCTTTTCAGCCAATGCTCCCCGCATGGCATCTTCGGTAATAAATCCAAGCGCTAGAAGCGCGGCCCCCAATGGTTGATTCGTATTTTTCTGCTCTTGCAAAGCAATGCGAAGTTGATCCGGGGAGATCAGCCCCTGAGCTACGAGTTGATCGCCGAGCCTGGGGCGAGCTATCTGGGAGGCCTGTACGGGTGCGTTCATGGCGAATTGCTAGAAGTCTGTTCAAGATCAGCTTTAGAGCTAGAACGAAGTTGTTCTAGTCTTTGCTGTGCCGCACTTCTTGAGAACGAAACTACGCCTGAGAAGGATGCGGAAAGTGATATCGCTCGCTCGTAGTAGGTTTGGGCATTTGCATAGCGGTGCAGCTGATCCAAAGCAACCGCTAGGTTGTAGGTGTAAGTGGGGTTCTCTGGTTCAAGAGCCTGGGCGCGTGCAAATACCTGCTGAGCATCCGCCATTCGGCCTTCTCTTGCTAGTTGCAAACCCAATGAGGTTTGAGCGGCAGCGGAATCATTTTGACCAATGACTCCCGCGCGTGCCTGGGTAGGCGATTGGTTGAGATCGTTCTTCGTTTGCAATGCCTGAATTCCAGCCAGTGCATTTGCCTGATTTGGCTCCTGCCGAAGTACTCGTTCATAGTACGAAAGGGCTTCATCACGATGACCGGTTCGATGAGCAATGTGGCCAAGGCCCAATAGTGCATCCCGTTCCTCTGGATAACTCTTCAATACTTGTAAGTAATGTCGTGAGGCTTCATCAAACTGACCTGAGCTGAGAGCAGCATATGCCATTGCCAGGCTGTCATTCAACGTCGACTTCCCAACGAAGGAGGCGGATTCCTTCTTTGGGGTTGTGGGCTTAGTCGCCCCGACAACTGGATCTGGCGCGGAACCCGATTCATTCAAGGAGTTTTCTTTTGCAACCGGTTGGTTGCCCTTGTCTACTTCCTGCCCGGTGGTTTTCGAGGTGGGGTTCGGTACCTTGGACTGGCGGGCAGCAACCTTGACTGGTTCGGAAGGCTTGGGCAACTCTATTGATGATGGTTCCGTGCTTGCCGGTGTCGTTTTTTCAGTAGATCCGATTTCAGCGGTTGGGGCTGCACCAAGCACAGAGCTTTCAGCTGATATCGCCACTTTAGATGTGTCAGGTACTAAGGCCGTCGCATCACTCATTGCCAATAGCCAAGTTCCCGCTCCTGAAGCAACTGCTAGCGAAGCAGCGCTGAGCACCAATACACGTTTGTATCGACTTGTCCAGGGTACTGCTTTGGCATGTGCGCGCTGCATATCCATTGCAATCTGTGGAGAAGTGCTCTCCACATTCTGGCGCTGGTTTGCGCCCTGGCTGCTCACCTCAGATGGCATACTGCGGGAGTCATTCCTCTCCACTGATACTTCAGCTACCGAGATGGGCTCGAGAGAGAGTTTTGGTTTGGCACCGAGAAGTCTGTTCTTGTCGGTACTAGCCTTGTCCAAAGCGTCAAGAAGGAGACTCATGTTCAGCGCCTTTGTGGAAGGTTTTCTGCGCCTGGACCATCTATCCTCGATTGCAGCGTTCTGCCAGATTCTTCAAGTGAGGCACGAAAGTCCCGAAAATCGCCCGCGAGGCTAGCGTCGTAAATCACCGTCGGCCGCAAAAATACAACGAGCTCAGACTTTTGGCTGCTGTCATTGCGATACTTAAACAGATTACCGATCATTGGAACCTTGTTAATTCCCGGCACTTCATCTGATCCATCATTCCTGGTGTCCTGCATAAGTCCACCCAATACTGCTATGTCCCCAGACTGAACACGCAAGACTGACTCCATCTCTCGCGTTTGAACTTCGGGTATTCGATTGATGATGTTGTTTTGGGCAAGAGCGGGGCTCGGATCAGTGGCGTATCCAGTAATTCGACTAATCGTTGGTCGCAGATTCAAAGTGACTTCGTCTGACTCACTGACTTGCGGCATTACAGTCATTAGAAATCCAATGGGAACCGTATTGATCGTGGTGCTGTAGGTGGCAGGGGTAGCGGCCGTGGTAGCAGTAGCGGGAGTTCCAGGAGTCACGTCAATTGTGAAATAGACCTTGTTGTCCACAACTTTTAGTACGCTACTTTGATTGTTTAGAACAGAGATTTTTGGGCTAGACAGAACGCGCAAAGTTCCAAATGACTCCAGCATCCCAAGCATGGCGGTCAGGTCAGTGTTGCCCCCGAATATCCCGCTCCGACTCAGAGTGAGCGTAGTGAGGGAGCTCACCAATCCGCCCGTTTGCATTCCGGATGTTGGGCCAGATGGCGAAACGCTGATGCCGGTGCCAGCACTACTTCCTGCCGTCTTGAGTAAGGACCAATTAATTCCTTGTTGATATCTGCTTGACAGATCGACCTCAACGATAGTGGCTTCGATCAACACCTGACGACGAGCGGACATTAACACCCGGTCCAGAAACTCACGAACTTTAGCGTGTTGGTCTTGTGAAGCTCGTACGCTGATTACGCCTGTTTCCGGATGAGCGATGACAGAGGCAGCTTCGCGGAATGAATTCCGCTTGATGCCAGGTGAGCCATTCGGTATCACTGCAATTGGTTTTGCGATTGACGCAACAGCCAATGCGCCTACAGTTGGTACTTTCGAGTTTTGTGGGTCCGACCTTTTAGCTGTGGCATTTGGAGAAACAGGAATAGCCTGCGCTGGTATCGGTTGATTTGCAGTCTGTTCAGTCGAAGCATCTGAAGCGCCATCCGGAATGATCTTGTCGGTTTCACGCAAGAGATCCTTCAGATTGCCAATCAAGGTTTCCCAAAATCGGTTATTTGATGTGTTGTCTATGGACGAAGTGGATGCATTGCTGCCACTGCCGCCACCAGAGTTACCCGGCCCACCTCCGGTGCTTGCTACGTTCGTCGAGGTGCTGATAGTCGTGCGTGCATCCCTTTGAATGTTCGGATAGTCAATTCTGTAGTGCTTAAGATATGGGGAGTCGGGCAGAATCGAGAGACTCTTCCCCTTAATTTCATAGCGTAGATCGACTTGGCGAGCTACTCGATCAAGGATTTCCGTCAAAGTTTGATCACGAACGTTCATCGTCACCGTGCCCGCGATGCTTGGGTGTATGTCGATGTTCAACTTTGCGTCGCGCGCGAGGGCAAATAGCAACTGCTGAACGTCAACGCTTTGCATCACCACGGTATAGACCTCTTGCCGGACAGTTGGCTTTGGCTTTGGCGGGAGCGAAGGTGCCTCGGCAAACGCGGGCGGGGATCCACGAACGACCGGCGCTGGATTCAAGTGCGCTTTTGAGACCGGAAGCGGTGAAGTTGCACACCCCCCCAGAATCAACGTTACTCCGGAAAGCCAAGTAATCGGATTGCGGTCAAATCTCATGACTGGAGACAGTGTGTTGTTCGGTTTCAAAGTGATTGCTCCTTTTGCGTATGTCCCGTTCCGCGAGCAAGAGCCTGCTTACCAAGACCAAATATCCGAAGTAGTGCAGAACTCTCCCCCAACGATTGGCCAATCGCCAAAGCGCTAAATTTGCGGGGCGCGTTGCGTTTGAACCCATGTCTCTCGACATTCATTCGGTCAACCGCCGCAACAATTTTTGTGACTTGCGACCAGCTAGAAAACAAATTGGTCTTCGAGTTAGAAAGTAGGGCTTCTTTGTCTTGCTCAATTGAGGATTTCGCGCCTATATCTGACGATGTCGCAATACCAGAAACATGCTCAGTAGAGGGTGAATCACTTTCTTTTGGCATGGACAATCTTGCATGAGGAGTTCCGGCGATGGCGCGAAGGTAACTTGACTGTTTGTCTAAAAGCCATAGCGCACCAAAAGCTATCGCGATGGACGCGCCGCATACTAGCCATGTGTGCTGAGCTTTCGAAAGTCCGTGATTTTTACTGCGGAGTCCGCCTTGCAGTTCATTAACTGCACTTTCGATCTGGGAGACTTTTATCGACCGACTAGCTTGCGCGAATGCTGCAAGGAGCGCTTTGTCGGCCAAGAGGTTTATCCGCCTTGCTCGCCCTTCCGAAGCCTTGAAGAGCTTTTTTCTTGCTGCTGGCGAGAACAACACACCACCGTTCCAACCCGCCTCTCGAAGACGATGGTCTAGATATGCATCAACCTCGTCTCGCGGAAGGGGGCCTAGTTCGAAACGGTGTACTACACGGTCGCGGACTTGACGAAGCTTGGGATCGCCAATCAGACTATCAAGCTCCGGCTGTCCAAAAAGGAAGATGTTGATCAGCTTATGCTGTCCAGTCTCAAGATTCGATAGCAGTCTGATCTCTTCCAAGGATTCGGCGGGCATCAAATGAGCCTCATCCACTACCAAGAGTACGCGTTGCCCCAAAGAGTGTCGACGAAGCAGCTCCTGATTCAGTGCGGCCAGCTTTTCTTCAGTTGAGTGAGATGTTTGAGAAAGGCCCAAATCTCGACAAATTGCGCTGATGATCTCGTCTCGGCTGAAGCATGGATTGGCTAGATAGACTGTGCAGACATCCTCGCCCAGGCGGTTGATCAGTAGGCGAGCCAGTAGCGTCTTGCCACTGCCTACTTCCGCAACTAGCATTGTTATGCCTTCGTCGTGATGAGCGACATGAAGCATTGCATTGAGAATATCTCCACGGCGCCCACCAGAGAAGAAGAATTCCAGGTCTGGTGTGATCTGAAACGGGGGTTTGGCCAGCCCAAAGTGATGGAGATACAAGTGGGACATTACGGCTCCCTACTTGCGAGTTTGGCAAATGAGTAGGATCGGAATTTGCGCGGGACCTCAACGGTACCCAGAGCGAACTTCTGCAAGCACGCTCTGCGCTCGAATTGCGGTAACAGACTGAATCGACAGACGTACATGGAGCTGGTATTGGCGTTGTTATTCTTCCAATGTTAGGCAACTCCGAGTGGGTTCAAAACGAAAAGTAAAGGGGTTTGACCTGCCAGTTCGAAGATGGGCCAGCGCGGCGCCCGAAATTGAACCTGGGGGTTCGGCATTCAAGACGGACTGATTTCCGCCGATATGTCACTCAAGTTGGCCTGATCTATAGCCAATGACCTTTTCCCTTCATTGACGGAAATTCCAGACAACCGCTCCGGGGACGGCTGTTGACATGTTTCAAGCCATTGCCGTGACATTGTGCACAAGTGGTTTGTCTACTAAGTCATGTTTTCTGGCCGTTCTGTTTGGACGGAATCGACGCTTCGCCTTTCTCCACCTAGAGTCGTAGTATCTTCAAAACAAGGTTCCTGCGGGTGATGCCTTCTACAATCAACCATCTGATCGACGCTCAGGCTCCAGCGCCTGAGGAGTCGTTGCTTAAGATGACTTTGCGTAAACTAGCCTCGCGTTCCAGCACGGTTGCAGGTCCAGCGCATCCTTATCCTGTTGACCGGTTTGCCAAATTGCGTGGCCATAGAGAGGCCTATGCCAATACGCTGGCGTGGTACCGACTAGCCGCAGAAAAAGGGGATGCCAGCGCGCAACTCCGCATGGGATATCTCTACCAGCAAGGCGACGGCGTCGAACAGAACGACTCGGAAGCGCTGAAGTGGTATCGACTTGCCGTCGCGCAAGGACAATACAAACTAGGCGTTCGTTACGCCCAGGGCATCGGTGTTCCGCATGACTTCACGCAGACTGCGAAGTGGTACACGCTGGCTGCTCTGCACGGCCACACCCGGGCACAGGTGAACCTGGGCAGCATGTATTGCCAGGGGATTGGCGTCGAACAGGATCATGGTGCGGCGGTTAAGTGGTACCGGATGGCTGCTGAACAGGGGGATGCCATTGCCCAATTCAACCTGGCTGTCAGTTATGTCAAAGGCCTCGGCGTGACCCGGGATTTTGGCAAGGCGCACATGTGGCTCAGTTTCAGCGCCCGCGATGGCGACGGGCAGGCAGCTGCTAGTCTCGTCAAGCTGGCCAACAACATGACTGCCCTGCAGCTTGATGAGGCACGTCAATTGACGCTTCAATACGGAGCCAGCATAGCGCTGCCCCATCGGTAGAGGTTCTTGCTGCTGGAGCCTAGAACAACTCCACCTCACCGACATTGACGGCCTGGTCTTCCAGCGCCCCAACTGTCACCAGCGCTGCGTAACTGCGGACCTGATTCCGGCCATTGCTCTTGGCAAAGTACAAAGCCTTGTCAGCCCGCTCGATGGCGCCACTGGGCGTATCGCCAGCCCGTACGTCAGACAAGCCGATGCTGATGGTGATGCGACCAACTTGGGGAAACAGGTACTGTTCAGTATGGACCCGCAGGCGCTCGAGTACCTGAAGCGCATCTGCTTCACTCCTGCAGTGCATGAGAACCACGAATTCCTCACCGCCAAAGCGGTAGAGCTGGTCGTTCAAGCGAAAGCAGGACCGCATCAGACGGGCCAGCAACAACAGCACTTCGTCACCTATTAGATGGCCGTAGGTGTCATTGACCCGCTTGAAGTGATCGATATCGATCATCGCCAGCCAATAGTTGCCAGCGCCGGGATGGTCTCGGCGGTCGCCTTCTATCTCTTCAAGATCAGGGTACTGTTTGGTGGTGGCCTTCAAAAAGGCGCCGTCAAAAGTCTTTCGGTTCAACAGCTCGGTCAGCGTATCTCGCTCACCGTAGTCCAGCAGATGCTGGAAATTGCTGTACAGCCGCAGCACGCCCGTCAGCAGGCTGGCAGATGCATCTGAAATGGGACTTATTGTGGTGATTTCCAATACGCTGCGCGAGGCAGCATTTCTGAACAAGGGGAAGACAGTGAGCGACGGGAATCCCGCCTGACGTGCAACACGCTGACAGTCAACCGCCTGACGTCGCAAAGGAAAGTCTGCCAGTTTGGGCAGATCGTCCAGATCGCTCCAGCCTTCATCGGTTTTGGGAACGAGGTCGTGCGGACCTTGTTTGATGCAGGTTAGCCAGCGCTCGTCGTCTCGTTCGCCTACGCTTCGACAGATCTCGATACTCAGTGGCGACAGCAAGTCGTTGATGGTCTGCACCAAAGCGGACTCCAGATCATCCCGGTCCATGTGGGCAGTCAGGTCGGCGAGGTTGTCTATGATTTGAGGCATGCGTTGCGGTTGTCAGGTTAATTCACGGACTCCAGGCCAGCAGGAATCATGTCTAACCATTACCAGCCACCAAGCATTCAAAGACCCTGCCCGGAAATGGTAAATGCGCTGCTCGGCAGGATAAGCCAGTAAAAGAGGGTCCTAAATACCGCAGATGTTGTAATTCGGGCTGTTCACGCGCCCGTGCGGATAAGCCTGAGCTGCAGCAAATCGATGTAACCATCCATCGGGTGCCTGAGCAGATCGACCAGCAAGCCCACACCGATAACCGATACCAGTGCCAACCATCCTGGCAGGACACGAGACATCAAGTCGATGGCGCCGTAAAAGTGGGCTGGGCTGCGTGTCGTCTGAGGTGTCAAGTCGATGTTCAAGCGACCGAGTACGCCGTATTTCGGACGCACGCGTTCCTGCATGTCCGACTGAAAATACACCCGTTCCAGCAACGATCCTGGTGGAGTGGTCTGCTCGCCATGACGATTGAAATACAAACATCGGCCCACGTGGTTGTAGCCGAAGGATTCCCAGGGAACGCGGGCGACCACATCCGAAGATTTGACATAACGTGTTGTGACGGCACCCAGTCCGACGGTCGGATCATCACTTGCACTGCGGGCATTGGAGTAAGCATTCACAAAATCATCCGATCCAACTCGGGGGCATCCGAATGTCACAACTTCGTTGATGGACCAGGCATTGGAGAGGTAGAAGGCGGCAATGATGGCCATCGCACCACCCAGGGAATGGCCGGTCAATGTTATTTGTCTGGGATGATGCAAAGCCAGCCAGGCATGGACTTCGGGAGCCACTGCCTGCCAGGCTCGCTGAAAGCCCTGATGGCGGGCAGGATTCTCCACGAATCCCATATCAAAGTCCGTCGCCCAGTTGTGCCAGCTTGAAATGACGGTGCCCCTGAATGCGATCACCGCACAACCGTCCGCATCCAGGATCCCGAACCCTGCGAATTGCTTTTGGTTCAGAGAGCCAAACTCGCAGAAACTATTTGCGTGGTATTCGTCCTTTAGCGACTGTGCGTCGCGGTAACTTGAACGGGCCAGTTCAGCTTTCTGCAAATGGCGCAAAACCAGTCGCGAGGTTACCGGCAAATCCGGAATGGGTCGCCTTGACAAGGCGGGTAGAGGGAGCGCGTAGTCCAACGCAGCCTTTGGCAGCTTTTTAGGCAGGACAGGTCCCGAAGAGGAAGGGGTAATTTCCACGAACAGTCTCCGGTTGGCGTCACGCTTGACAGGTGTCGGTCAAGTTGGATTCTCAGCTTATTTGATGCCACTGTCTGGCCCGATTGCATCCACGCTGAGCGAAATAGCCATCTAAAACGTTTTGATCGCACACCATGCCAGCGACAGCAAGCTTGCCGACGTGAACAGCGACACACCGAAGTATTTCACCAGCGGGGCCCACGTAGGACGACCGATCGGCAGTTCAACTGTTGCAAATTTACCTCTACACTCGAAGTCGGCTTTTTCTTATGGGGGTAAATATGACATTGGCTCGAAACGGTGCCATTGCTGAGACCGTCTCTGCATCGGACCGTGGATCAGATAAAAATTCTGCGAATTTTCGCTCTGGGCTGGGAGTGAGCGCTCAGATTGCAATGTGGGTGATCGTGGTGACGCTTTGCCTCATAGCGTTACCGAGAGGCCTCTTCGATACCTTGTCTGGTGGGTCCCCAGCCAATAAAAGTCAAGCGCAAATTCAGGACCAGATGCGGGCGCTTGAAGCGCGCGTCAATTTGGCAGTTGCTGCTGCTAACGAAGCAACATCGAGCGCTCGGATCGCCGCCGCGTGCGCTGCCAGCATTGCGTCCGGCTCTAAGCAAACCCGTAACTGTGTCACTGACAATTCAGGGCAAGCTCAAATCCCAAATACTGCGGGCACAAACCAGGTTGATCAATTGCGTCCCTTGGCCGACATTGCCAAAATGACTTTGGACGCAACGAAGGACAAATTCGACTCTCTCAAAGAAGCTAACGACAAACTGTTTTCTGTTCTTGCCGCGATGGGAGCTTTGCTTGCGTTTCTGGGGTTTAAGGGTTTGGACTCCTTCATGACGGCCAAAACTAAAGCCGAAGAAGCGGTGGATCGGGCCAATTTGGCGCAAAAAGAAGCGGACAGAGCGGCCGTCAAGTTAGGCAACTTCCTTGACAAGGCTTATCAAATAGAAAACCGCGCTGAAATCAACGTCTCACATGGCATCGCATTGCGCGAAATGGCGGCTGTATACAAACAATGCTGGGACTTGCAGAACCCTGATAAGGCGCTGCCAAAAACTGGCAGTGATCAATATCGGGCTTACCTTACCAAGGCCTTGTATTACCTGAATGCGGCGCTTAATAACCGCAATGAGTTGGATGAAATCCTGATTCTGCGCGCCATGGGCACTCAATGCAATGTGTATAGGCGACTGGAAGACCATGAAATGGCACTGGTGATTGCCCGGCAGATCATTGGTACCTATCCCGATAAGGACGATTCAGCCTATTACAACGCGGCCTGTTATTGCAGTTTGATTGGCTCTCGTTGGGCCAAAACCCATGAAAGTGCACCCGCGGATTACAGCGCTCTGGCAATTGACTACCTGCGACAAGCCATCGCCTTGGATTCGGAAAACAAAAAAGAAGCATCAGGAGACGCGGACTTCACCTGGCTGAAATCGGTAAAGAGCGAGGAATTTGCTGCGCTGGTCAAATAGAGTTTTATCGCAAAAGCACAAAACCCGCTCATCGCGGGTTTTGTGTACAGGAGATTCACTCCAATTTTCCCCAAGGGCTTATGCTTTGGGGCGCTTGTCGAAAAACACGATCATAGTTAAACCTTTAGGTAAGACGCATTCGAACGTCAATGGAAGCCACTCTATCACATGAATTAATCAGCCTCTACCGAGGATTGATGAACACAGCATTGATTTTGTGGCAATTTTGCACACCTTGACTGGATAAAGAAGGCCACAACTACCTACCTTATCTAGCCTCTATACGTATGGTTGAAATCTTTTTTTTCAATAGATTTTGAACCAACAAATCCCACTTATCTGATTGAAAGCGTCAATAACCTTATCGTAGCCAAACTATAAGGGAGGCCATAAAGGTTGAAGTGACCAAGGACGCGAACCCGTATTCAGCTAGCCTGATCCAGACAGACGGACGAGGCAGATCAATGGGGTCACCCGCATCAAGTAGCCCTTGACTTGGATGTTGGTTCGACTGGATTTTCATCGCAGCATTAACCATGCTCTGAATCGCGAGAAGTTGCTCATCGAGGATTCGATTTGATGCCTCGACGGTCTTGCGCTCATGAAACGCCACGAGGTCCACCTTCGCCTGTTCGCTGAACGCCGTCACCGCTATGCGGAAGTTGTCAGCCGCCTGATCCAGCACGCTGACCGTTCGGGCCAGTTTGACCTCCATCGCGACCAGTGAATCGGGCAGGGCTAGAACTTGACGATGTAACGAATCCACTTCATCCAGTACCTCGGCCAGCAGCGCTTCCCGTGCCGTGCGCGGAGATTGAACGCTCACAGAGCCAGCTTGCCGAACAGGACTTTGAAAACGTCGTCCAGATTCTTGTTTGCGGTGACGGCCAGGCGTTTCAGGGACACCATGCGGATGCTGGCCTCACGTTCAAACAGATCGGTCGTATCGCGGATGCGGGCCCGGTGGTCCGTGGTGTCGGTACTGATGTCGCCCAGTGACTTGCCCACGGTTTTTAGCAGCTCGAACACTTCGTTGCCGTAAATCACCGCCTCCTGGCGGATGGTGAACGACTTCTCGGACTCGGCGAGGCCAAACAGGGGCGCAAACTCATCGATAACCGACTCATCGGTATCCAGCTTGTTGAACACCATGCGGATCTTCTTCTTGGGGATGCCCAACTGCTGCAGGGCCCGGATGGTGTTCACCGTGTCGGCCTGGACTTTCTTTTCCTTGACGACCGGGATGATGAAGACATCGAATTCTTCGTGGGAGCCATCGTACTGTTGCATCAGCTTCAGGAAGTCTTCCACATTGGAAGCACCCACATCGATGATGGCCGCATCCAGAGTCATCAATTCATCCACCAGTTGCCCGAACTTCTTGCCCTTCATTTTTTCAACATCGAGGCCATCTGCATCAGCACCGGCATTGATCGACTCGATGGAGTACACCGGAGCGTCTCCCATGCGGGGTTTCAGTAAGTGAGCGGCCACTGTGGTTTTACCCACGTTTCCTGAGAAGTTGAGTACGGCGACTTTCATGTGTTTTTTGTCTTTGCGAGTTTGGCCAGGGCACCGAGATCGGGTTTCTGGCCGAAGATCTTGTTCAGATCGGAGGGGTTGTGGGAGCCGACACTAACTGGAGATGACGAAGCAACCGGTTCAACATGGCCAGGCACAGCAGACTCACCCGAAGGATGGGCCAGTGTTTTGCGCGACGCCTGAACAGATCGTGAGTTGTGCAAACCCATCCTGGCGCGCCGCTGGCGAACCCGACGTAGGGCGGATGCAAAAGAATTCAGGGAAATCTCGAAGCCATTGGCCGACAGGATTTGGATCACCGAGGCCCTGGATACCCCGGAATTGGCTAAATGAGCCCATCCCCTCGAAAAGGTAAAACGAGCGGATTTTCCCTATGAAGAAGGGACACGAGATTTGCTGAAATCGCTTGATCCAGCTGCGTAATGTCAGCCACCCCAGGAAAAATCAACAGTAACCCTCTCGGAGGTAGCCTGCGGAATCACCGTTCGGCCATGCTTGGTGAGTTTGACCAAACCATATTGGGCCATGGTGTGCAGCGACCGCGACACGTTGGGCGCATGTTTCCCGACCGCCTTGGCTAAGGCATCCATGGAGTCTGGGTGACTCTCACGAATGACTTTGAGTAAAGCCATATTTTCATCGGACAGCACGCGTGCCATGGCGGTCACAGTGGGAAACCAAACGTTGGGTTCATCTTTACCGCGTTGGCGTGTTCCCGCCGCAATCGCCAGTGTGCGGGCGCGCTGCACAGGCACTGGCGCAATACCGAACTTCAATACCTTGTTCATGGACTGATCTCCTTCAAAACGCGATCTACTTCAGCATAAAAATCACTGACCAACTGGTAAGCGGTGTCAAACTCGTACAACACCCCCTCGTCCAGAGCGTGTCGATGACGGTGGTCGTAAGGAAACTTTTTGCCTGCATGCTTAAAGCGCGAGCCTACCGGCTTCACGCTATGGGCATTATCAAAACCGATGAGCCGGGTGTTGTCTGGCGCGTGCAGTGTCAAGCTGTACCGGATGCCGTGCGGTCGTTCCGACGTAACAGGCACACTCGCAACTTCCATCTTGACCCAGTACCCTGCATCATTTTGGACTTCAATATTGCCATCCAAGCCAAGCAAATACTCCAAACCAGCGGCCGGTGAACTTTGTGAACCCATGCAAAAGCATATCATGAAACGATAAGTGTTTCAATGCTCAATGTGAGTGAAATATCCCTTTCCTGACCTCACTCACGCCTTTGCGGCTTCAGGTATTTGGCGTTCCAAAGGCATCCCTCATTTGTCGTGCGCGCTTGGCTTGGTCGGTATGAAGGTAGACCGAAGTGGTCGAAACTGATGCGTGGCGCAGGTTGTCACGCACCGTGGTCAGCTCTGCACCCCGCGCCAAAGCATGTGTGGCGTGCGTATGGCGCATCCAGTGTGGACTTGCGCGGCGCAACTTTTCGGCAGTCTTTGGCGATTCGGCCTCAATGACGTCGGCAGTTGTCACGAAAAATCGCTTGGTGACGTTCCATAGCCGGGTCGAAGTGATACGGTTCTGACCGCTCCCTGCCTGCAGGTCAGCAATAAGCGGGGTGGACGGCTTCCACATGGCTGGTGTGGTTGGCACACCGCGTTGCATCAGGTAATGATCCAGCGCCACCCGGGCCAGCGGAGGTAAGGCCACTTTGCCTGCCTTGCTGCCCTTGCCGACCAGCTTGAGCCAATGGTCTCCCTGGGCATCCGTTTCAATCTGCCCCAGGGTGGCCCCCACGAACTCACTGGATCTCAAGCCCGTGGCATAAGCAAAGTCCAGAACGAAGCGCAGCCGCTGCGCAGCCGCAAGCTTCCAGCCGTAGGACCATTCCAGTCCATTGGCAACGGCTCGGATAATGGCCCACTCACCCTCAGAAAATACGCGCCCCTCATCCATGGGGGTGCTGCGGGTGCTACCGCGCACCTTGATGCCGCTAAACGGGTTGGCCAACACATAGCGCTGCTCAATCAGCCATCGAAACATTGCACCTATGACGCTCATGGCATAGGCCGTCGAACGGGGAGATAAACCAGCCGAGAATGGCCGCCACTCTGGAGAGAATCTTGTTCGTGGTGACCCCACCCATCGACTGCGTGGTGCGGGGTTCCGCAGGAACCCCCGGTAAGCCGTTGCGTCCTCTGTCGTGAGCGACGAAAGTGCTCGTCCACGTTCCACAACTGCCCACAGAATCAGGCGTTCGGCCTCCTTGCGATAGGCCCGTTTTGTCGCACTGGACTCGTGCAGTGCCAGCCATGCCTGCACGGCTTCGTAGTCATTGTCAGCGCTAAGCGTGCAACTGGATGGCGGTCCACGGAAGGTACCCCTCGATCCGTTGAGTTCTTCAGGAACTTTTAGGCGCTCCCAAGGAACAACCTCTCGTACTGTTTCACTGACCATCAGTTCTCGCGCACGTTCGGTAAGTTGGGGATGTGCCGCAAAGAAAACTTCGATTTGACGTGCCCCTTGAGCACCGAGGCCTGGAATCGCAGTCCACCAGCGCCGCCGCCGGGGTACCCGCACAGTCAGTTGTGCCAGCGTCTTGATATCTTGGGCGTACAGGGCATTCGCTGAACGCGCAGAAAGCCACAGACTCACGTCATCGGTGATTTTGGGAGCCGGTTCAGGCGCAGTGCGCAGTGCGTCAATAGCATGGGCAACGGCCTTCGCATGCTGGGCCCGCTCGCCGATAGGATGGTCAAGTAGGGCCACTAGATCGGCCCGGTGCCGCCTGCATGCAATGCGGATCAGTTGACGGCGGATGCCTCCAATCATTCCCCGTGACGACTGTCCCGAAACCTTGTGCGCATCCATGTAATGGGCCACGGATTTTCGCGACGACAAGCCGGCGTACCAGCCACGCAAGGCGGCGAGCTCGGCTTCACCGGGGAACGCATCCAGGACAGCACCATCCCCCAATTCTGGCGAAAGAGAGATCGATGGATTTTTCATGGGTTCTAGTTAGTGATATTAAAACAGCTATTGTGATAAGAAGGATTATCACAATAGAATATCTAAAAAACACATAACCCCGTCGGGGTTTTAGGCTGGTCATTCGCACGTTGCCCGTGAAATGACAGGTAAGGCGGCCACTGTCTGCATCTCTGCAGCATCTCTCCATTCCCATTTCACTTTTACGAGCTCAGCAGCTGGCTGCGCTCGATGTTGGAGTAACTCAACCTTGCCAAGTACAACAATACAAGCCTCCAGGCGCCTTTCCATTCTGTCTACTGAAGAAGTTGACAGCCTGTACGGCTTGCCACACTTCAACGAAGGTGAACGCCAAATCCATTTTGATTTGAGTCCCAAAGAACAGGAGACCATTGATGCGGCACGGACCATAACGGCGGGTGTCCACCTCGTATTGCAACTGGGTTACTTCAAGGCCAAGGCACAGTTCTTCGTTTTTGGTCTTGACCATGTCCGCCCTGACATCGCGCACATACTGGCGCGTTATTTCCCGGGCAGGCTTATGGCCGAGGTAGGCACTTTGTCAAAGCCGACCCGACTGGTCCAACAAAGAACCATTCTTGAACTGCTGGACTATCGCTTGTATGGCGGCGACGGCAAGCAAGCGCTGATTGCTTTTGCGCAACGGGCGGCGATGCTGTCAACTCAGCCAAAATTCATCTTGCGTGAAGTGCTGGAGCATCTTTCAAGCCAGCGCGTTGTGGCGCCGGGCTACACCTCGTTGCAAGACCTAGTGAGTCAGGCTGTGACAGACGAGCGCAAGCGAGTTACCCGAATGCTGAATGCCGCCTTGCCCACCGATCTGCAGCAATCTCTCAATAGCCTGCTGCACGCGGACGACAAAATCCACCTGATCAACGTCCTGAAACACGAGGCGAGTGATTTCAGCAACAAGGAACTCCGCCGGGAAGTCGGTCGGCGCAAGCAACTGTCCCCCTTGTATGCCTTCGCCCAATCATTCCTGATCGATGCGTCACTGTCCAGTGAGAGCATCAAGTACTACGCCGGTCTGGTCCAGTTCTACACCATTTACAAGCTGCGCCGCATGGATGTCTCCACGGTGCGCCTCTATCTATTGTGCTTTGCCTTCCACCGGTTCCGCCAAATCAACGACAACCTGATTGAGGCGTTTATCCACTTGGTCGGCCAGTTTGATAAGCACGCCAAACTGGCGGCGAGAACGGCCATGCAGCAGGCATCCGAGGAGGCCAACAGCAATTTGAAGGCTGCAGGCGAGGTGTTGGGCCTCTTTATCGATGCGTCAATCGCGAGTGATTGTCCTTTTTCCACGGTCAAGAAGCGTGCGTTCGGCTTGCTGGAACCCGCTGCCTTTACTTCGGTATCCAACTTTCTGCGCAATGTGGCCTTTGACAAGCTGGATTACGAGTGGACCTACTTCACCATGTTGTCGCCAACCATTAAGCGAAACTTGCGACATCTATTCTGTGACCTCGATTTCGCCGGCCGCTTGGAGAATGCCCCTTTGGTCACCGCAATCACCGTGATGCAAGACCTGTTGCGCCGCAGCAAATCGCTGCGCCAAGCAGATTCCGCACAGTTTCCGGAGAGTGTGATCCCACAGGTTCTCAAAAAGCACCTTTATACCGAGTCCATCACGGACGGGGGAAAACGCAAAGCCCTGGATGTTGATCGATACGAGTTTCTGGTCTACCGGCTGTTGCGCAATGCACTGGAGTCCGGTGACTTGTATGTCAATCACAGCAACGAATTCCGCCAGTTTGAAGATGACCTGATCAGCGATGCCCGCTGGGCACACAAAGACGCTGTGCTTGCTGAAATCGGACAGCCTATTTTGACCGCCCCTATCGAAGAAACCTTGGCCACATTGCGCACGAAGCTTGAAGACCGCCTGGTGAGGGTCAATGAACGCGTGGCCAATTGCGTCAATGCACATATCAAGGTTGCAGGTCAAGGGGAGAAAAAACGCTGGTCTTTGATCTACCCAACGATCCCAGAGACCGGCAATGCTTCGTTTTACAACCAATTGCCAGGGATTCCCGTTGCCCAACTGCTGCGGTTTGTGAATGGGAATACGAAATTTCTGGCTGCCTTCGAGCATGTTCTGAATCGCTCCGTCAAGCACGCACCAGACCTTCGCGAAATTCTGGCCTGCGTGGTGGCGTTCGGCACCAACATGGGATTGGGCAAGATGGCCGAGGTCTCTGGTCTGAGCCATGCATCCTTGATTACTACCGCCCGCAGCTATCTGCGGCCCGAAACCGTACATGCCGCCAATGACGCCATCAGCAACGCCACGGCCGCGCTACCGGCCTTCAAACTCTTCAATATCCGCGATGAGCTGCACTCCAGCAGTGATGGCCAGCGCTTTGAGACCCAGATCAACACCTTCAACTCCCGCTATTCTCCCAAGTACTTCGGCTGGGACAAAGGCGTGAGTGCCTGCACCGTGGTTGCCAACCACGTGCCCATCAATGCCAAGATCATTGGCACCCATGAACACGAGAGCCACTTCGTGTTCGATTTGCTCTACAACAATACGTCGGACATCAAGCCTACGCGCCACTCGACCGATACCCACGGAACCAACCAGGTCAATTTTTGGAGCCTGTTTGCCTACGGTTACAGCTTTGCACCCCGCTACAAGACATTGCAAAAGAAGACCGCGTCGCTGGTTGGGTTCGAACTGCCGAGTCAGTATCCGGCCGACATGCTGATTCGACCAAGCAATAGGGTCAATGTGGACCTGATCATCAGCGAATGGCCCAACATCCAACGCATCATGGCGTCATTGGCACAAAAAGATACGACCCAGGCCACTGTGGTGCGCAAGCTCAGCAGCTATGCCAGGCAAAACAACACAAAAAAAGCCCTATGGGAGTTGGACAACATCCTTCGCACCGTCTACATTCTGGACTTCATTGACGATGTAGAACTGCGCCAGAGCGTACAAAAGGCGCTCAACCGGGGCGAGGCCTATCACCGATTCCGCCGTGCGGTGTCATTCATCAATGGTGGAAAGTTCAAGGTTCAGACTGAAACCGAGCAGCAGGTCTGGAACGATTGCGCGCGGTTGATTGCCAACGCGGTGATCTACTACAACACGGCCCTGCTGTCCAAGGTGTACGAACAAAAGGTAGCCGCTGGGGATCTGGATGCCATTGCGTTCATTCAAGGAATGTCGCCAGTGGCGTGGCAGCACGTGAACATGTTCGGGGCGTTCGAATTCAGCGACGACGAGCAGGGCATTGACCTGGAGGCCTTGGCTGCAAGATATGCCGATTCGGTGTTCTGGAGCAACGCCACGCAGCCTGGCCAGGGGGACCTTTTTGATTAAAATCCACAGTTCATAGGCAACCTAAATGAAGGTCGGGTTTGGAGAAAATCGTAAGCCAGCAAGGCCGCGTTAGCTGCCGCTCGCGGCCAAGACAAAGCTGAGCTGTTTTTTCCAAAGCTGTCATAGCCCATGCGGGTCCAATTTGGTGTTCTTTGAATCGTCAAATCTCGGCAACTGATATTCACAACCAACAATACTTCAGTAACTTTGGGTCATCTTGTGCAGCGTCAGCGTATCCGGAAATCCTGAATGCCAAATTGACCGCCCGTTACCGGTCATTAGTACAGAACAGCAACTGCCAGCTACGCAACCTACACCGCAACAATCGAGCCACCATTGCGACCCTGTGCGACAGCCAGGTGGTCTATTGCGGAGGGCCGGTTGATTGAAGCGGAGTTACCGGACATGAGGGAATAAACACATGGTCACTTCCGGCGTAGTTTCTACAGAGGGAATATCTGCATGCCTTCCTGTACTCGGATCCAGTGGCGGGGTTGAATGATCACCAGCGTCCTCACCGCCCCAGCTTTGCCAGTCTTCTCCAAACAATTCAAACGGATGCTGCGTCCGGTCCGATCCATTGCCACACATCATGTCGTTTGCTGCGCAATATTTGTCGCAGCCCCAGCATAGGCGCTCGGGATTGGCCGGATGAACGGGGAACTTCTTGTGGGACATGCGAGGCTTACTCCGATCAGGGAACAGTGGCAGGATGGGCATTTGTAATGTTCATTGTCACAGCGTCGAATAAGCAGTTAGCGGCGATCATGTGACGCCAATGATTTCAACTTTATTCGTAGGCGAGAATGCCCCAGTACCGAACGGTATACAGGGCAAACCCAAATGACCACATCGCAGCAGAGATTAGAACCGCGTAAGTCAAAAGTGACGGATTCAATAATGGAACGAAGACACGAATCACTGCTGCCGCGGACACTAGTGAGTAGCAAGCCACTTCCGTTTTTCCAGCAGCCAGCTTTCTCCCCGTGTGGCCGAGCGCTGTGCGTGTCATCATGCCGATGACCATTGTCCCAATGGCACCGGCAGTCAATGCATGCGTGGCAACCGAAGGTGAAACCCACCCCATCGCAGCCATAGCGCGAAACGCCAAGTGAATTGGAATCCAGGCATAGGCCGCATGGAGTACCCAGACCAAGGGAGTGTTGAGCGTCTTCCATGGATGCCACAGCCACAAGCGAGTCAGATGGGCCAACATAGCCAAAACGCCTATAAGTACGACCCACGCTCCGGCTACATGCATTGCGTCTGAACCCATTAGAAGCAGGATCAAACCTAATGCTAGTTTCTCCACCCAGGGGTGTCGAACAGCCTTTGCTCCAGGGATTGCATTGTTGGTGAACATAGGGATCACCCGTCCAGCCATGACACTAAGCACAAATAGCATTACATCTAGTCCCAGCCCAATACCTGCCCAGCCCGGAAAGCGCAAAGCGCCCAGTGCATCCAGATGCACCCCAAGTTGGGCAACCGCCATCAGCAGAAGCAGGCCAACAAAGAAATAGTTGCGGCGATTGCGGGCCCTGTAGAGTGGAATTGCTAATGCAGTTGCAGCTGCCAATGGAAATGCCACATTCACCCCTGCGGCTAACCAACCCCACGGCGAGAGCACAAGAATTCTGCCAGCCACCCACAAAGCCGCAAGGGCCCCCAGGTAGGCCCCTTTGGGTGTGGACTGCCCTGACCAGTTCTGCCCTGCCGTCAATAGAAATCCTGTTAGCACAGCCAGCGTGAATCCAAACAGCATCTCATGGGCATGCCACATCGGCCCTTGTAAATACGCGTACGGCAATAACCCACTGAATTGCAGGGCCCAGACCAATATGGAAAGAGAGGCAAACGAACTCGCAAGTAAGTAGAAGGGACGAAAGCCAAGATCCCACAACGCAAAGCGAAACTGCCCCCTTTTAGGCGGGCTTTGAATTTGAATCAGTGTGGCCATGTTGTAAGTCAGCTAGGTTGGGGTATGGTTTGAATGTTGCGTGAAATAGGCGTGGCTGTGGTGTAGCTATGGCAATACATAGAAAGCTGATTTCTCTTGCCTTATTTCCTGCCCTGTGCCTGCGGATGCTTGAACTTCGAATACAACCGACAACGTCCTTCCACGATAAAGTGCAGCAACCTCCGACGGCAGTGTCAGGCGTATAGGCAGCGATCCAATGCCAACGGCTGGCACTTCAAATTGCGCGTCCGAAGAAATGCGCAGATTGGGAATACCGCTCACGCTTACGGTAAAGCGCTGTTTCTCTTCCAGGCCGTTCATGATCTGCATGCGGTACACATTCTCGATTTCACCTTGCCCAACTTCGCGGGCTAGGGAACCTCGGTCCTTAATGATGTCCACGGAGAAACTCTTGCGTGTCACCAAGCTGAACGTGAAGACACTGCACACCAGGCAAAGCAACGTGCAGTAAATCCATACACGTGGTCGACTGATCCGTTTGATGATCTGCTGGGCGCTAAGCTGCTGCATGATCCCATTGCCCGACGTATAGCGGATCAGTCCTTTGGGATAGTCCATTTTCTCCATGACCTGGTCGCAGACGTCGATGCAAGCAGCACAAGCTATGCATTCGTTTTGTAGGCCTTTACGTATGTCGATACCGGTTGGACAAACCTGCACACACAGTGTGCAATCAATGCAGTCACCTAGTCCAAGTGCTGCTGGATCAGCACCCCGAGCGCGTGAACCGCGGCTCTCTCCGCGCTGCTCGTCATAGGCAATCACCATAGAGTCCATGTCAATGAGCGCACTCTGAATGCGAGCATAGGGACACATGTGCTTGCAGATCTGCTCCCGCATGAAACCAGCGTTGCCGTACGTGGCCAAACCATAAAAAGACACCCAGAACCATTCCCAGGATGAGAAAGTAGCGTTCGATAGCTCAGACAGCATGCCTCGTATGGAGGAAAAATATCCTACAAACGTTAGTCCGGTAATGAGCGCGATGCCCATCCAGACGAGTTGCTTGGAAACCTTGCGCGCCATCTTGTTTACGCCCCAAGGGGCGCTATCCAGCCGCATGCGCGCTTGACGATCCCCTTCGGTATGACGTTCCACCCATAGGAAGATTTCGGTATATACCGTCTGCGGGCAGGCGTAACCGCACCACAATCGCCCGGCAATGGCCGTAAAGAAAAACAAGACCAGTGCAGCAATGATCAGCAACACGGCCAGATAGATGAAGTCCTGTGGATGCAGTACCAACCCAAGGACATAGAAGCGCCGTTCAGCCAGATCGAACAGAACTGCTTGCCTACCATTCCACTGTAGCCATGGCAGCCCATAAAAAACAATCTGCGTCACCCACACCATCACCCAGCGCAGGCGAGCAAATTGTCCACTCACAGAGCGTGGATAGACCTTCTCAGTCTTCTCGTACAACGAGAACTCTGACGAATCCTTACCACCCGATTTCACAGGCTGGATCTGAATGACTTTTCTAGTTACCACTTCACTTGACATCGTCAATCAACCTGCAGCTTTCAGCAGTTCATCCGCATGATCCACAGCACGCAGACTTTCCTGGAGCTTGAGCGGATGCTTCGAAGTGGCTAAACAGAATGTTGTTTTCCAGGTGAATGTGGTTGATCAGGTCATCGTGCAATTGTGCAATCCCGGCGTAAAGTGCACGCCAGGTATTGCAGGCGCCTTGCGGTGGGCTGGCGTTATTGCAAAGATGCATCAATTGCTCCAGCATCTCCCCGTGCTGGGTGTGCTCTGCGCGCATTACGCCTATGGGTTGCGACACAAAGGGATTTCCACCGGCTTTGAACATGGGAAACAGGATGTTCTCTTCCTTCATCATGTGGGAGAGCAAGTCCTGCTCAGCTTCCTCCAACAAGTCTGCTAAGCCGGTCGGCACGAGTGGATGGTCGCGATGTACAGCCTCTACACGCCGTGCCATACGGATCAGCTCAGGCAATTGCTCGCGATGCACTGCGTGGTAGCGCTCCAAGATATGGTCGATGAGGGTCTCAGGGCTTTCATGTTCTACCGGCTCGTCGGTACGCTGAATCACTGCTAACTCACGCATCACCGCCACCACGTCCAAGCCCTTTTCAGACGCGGCCTGCGCCAAACTCACTTGACCTCCACAACAGAAATCGAGCTTGTGGCGGCGAAAAATGGCGGTGGCTCCTGGTATTTGGACGGCGATGTGACCTATGGCTTGTTGATCATCGAGGACATAAGCCTCAGGCTGGGCGTTTTGCAAGTGGGCGTTCATGGGTAGGGTCCTTATAAAGATTCATTTCACATGAATGTATTCTATACGATATGATTCATGTGAAATGAATCTTTATTCAATGACTGCAACACCATGCAACTGACCCAGTGGACCGACTTCTCCTTGCGCGTGCTCATGTACTGCGCAGCATGGGAGCACCGTGAGCTGCCGGTAACAATCACCGAGATTGCAGGCAGCCACGGAATCTCACGCAGCCATCTGACAAAAGTTGTTCACCAGTTAGGCGCGCATGGCCTGTTGGAGACCACGCGCGGGCGTGGGGGCGGCATGCGTCTGTGCAAGCCGGCAGCAGAGATCAATGTCGGGGCGGTGGTGCGTCAGACTGAGACGGATTTCGCCATGGTCGAGTGTTTTAACGCGCAAACCAATCAATGCTGTTTGAGCCCCCAGTGCCGCCTCAAGGGTGTGCTGCACCAGGCGACCAATAGCTTTCTTGCGGTACTCGATGGTGTAACCCTGGCAGACTTGGTTGCACCTGCGGCCAATCGGGCGAAAACCAGCAAAATGGCCATGCCCGTCTCCACTAAAGCCAAGACAGCAGACGACAAGAAGTCCTAGGCGCTCACGCCCGTGGGACTGCCTCGGACATCGCAAGCCGTTTATACAGTGCGGCCAACATATCGGATTGGGTCACGATGCCAACCACCTTGCGGCCGGCATCGACCACGGGAATATGTGCCAACCCTTTATCCGATACGCGAGCAATCAGTTGCGCGACGGGCGTTTGCGGTGTCGCTGTAAAAACATCGGATGTCATGATCTGCCCGACCACCTCAGCCTTCTCGGAAGTGAGACCGGGCGTTCGGCGCAGAAAGCCTTGCAAACGCACCGCCAGTCCGGCCGCGGACGTGTCATCCATCTGTCGCAAGAAATCTGCAACGGTCGCGATGCCAATCAGATTTCCAAACGCATCCACCACTGGCAAGGACTTGATCTTATGCAAGCGCAGGAGGTTCCAGGCCTTTTCCAGATCGGTATCAAAATGCACGGTCATCACATCGCGGGACATGATGTCAGCGCAAGTCAGTCCCACATGGCGTCCAAATGCGTGGTCCACGGCCAGGTTATATATTTCCACCAATTCGTCTTCCTGCACGTCCACAAAGGTATCCAGCGTGGCCACTGCACTGGCAAGGTCTTCATGGGCCAGGCCAATGCGGCGCAAGGGCGCCTCGTCCTGGGTACGGTGCAGACTGGGCGCGGTAGCTTGGGCATGGTAAGGATAAGGTCGACGCAGGATGAAGTTGCTGATCAGCATCGTGGACCCCAAGGCAATCCCGATATTGAGAACCACCTGTCCCGCAAGCTGCGTCATGCCTGAACCGGAATGCGGCCCATCCAGAACAATCAGCAAAGCTATCGCAGCACCAGGCGGATGAATGCAATGAAATCGAACCATAAACCAGATGCTGGCTGCGATTGCCACGGTGACGGCGAGCTGTATCGGAGCGAGCCAATGCACACAGAAAAAACCAACCAGACAGCAAATCAAATAGCTGCCCACGACTGGCCAGGGTTGTGCAACGGGGCTGTGTGGCTGCACATAAAGAATCACCATCGTTGCGGCCAAAGGCGTAATAACCCAGTGACCGCTGCCATTTACCGCGTGCAAGAATATCGAACACAGGCCCATGCCCAGAAGTGCCCCCAGTGCTGCACGCCAGCGCTCGGAGGTAAAAAGGGTATGGATACGGTTCAATGCTTGCATAAATATTCTCTTATTCGGACCATGGTACTGCTGCGTGGCTAAACTTTGCACATGGACTACGCCACTATCAAACTGCTGCACCAATCCTCGGTCGCGCTCTCCGGCTTGGGTTTCGCTGTGCGGGGCATTGCCTCTTTGCGTGGGGCGCAATGGACGCAGAGCCGGTTGGCAAAGAGTTTGCCGCATGTCGTGGACAGCGTTCTGCTGCTATCCGCCGTGACCTTGGCAGCCATGCTGCACCTCAACCCTGCACATGCGCCATGGCTGATGGCCAAGTTACTGGGCTTGCTGCTCTACATCGGCTTGGGCATAGTGGCACTTCGTCCACGTTTTGGATGGAAGACCCGTGCCACTGCATGGGTACTGGCCCTGGTCGTACTGGCATGGATTGCGACGGTCGCTGTGTTGAAAAATCCCTGGGGGTTTATTGCCATCCTGCTGCAAGCCAGCGCCTGATCAATATCGGGTGAAGATTTCCCAGACCAAATTCCCCTTTTGCTTTTCCAGTGCGCCTGAACGCTACTGAACCGAGCCTCTACTTCATCGGTGACCGGCATAAAGAGCGGTCTAACCGGGTCTCCGGCCCTGAGAAGTGCTAGGCTGTTGGTGAACTCGTTGACCAAGTCAGCAACGGCCTTCTCTGAATGCTTCGATTGTGCGGTGCTGTTGAGTCTCCATATCTGCATCCGCATCCGTCCAGCCTCATTGACAGCCGCCGCCCCACCTTCGAGCTGCCAGGTGACCCATAGGGTTAGCCCAATGGAAAGCAATGCTACGAACAGAAGCACAGCGCCAATGGTGACAAGTTTAGTGGAGAGTGAGTGCTGCTTTTGCATGACCATAGACTAACCGGCGCCACATCATGATTCAAGCGCATCAAGTGATTACTACCAATGAGGTACCTCTGATAGTACCGAAGATTTATGTAAAAAGTTGGGCCTTGCCGGAATGTGCCAAAACGGTGTATCCATCCGGAATGGCAACATGACACGTGCCACGAACGGCTTCAAACGGTAGTTGCCTCCGATTCAATTCCTTTGAACATTTGAAACTTCAAAAACATGGACTGAGACAGGCAAGACTTTGAATCCATATGGACTACCTGTCTGCACACTGAAGCACGATTGGGAATAACAGAGTGGTGTGGTGATTCAGTCAGATATCAAGCGGATGGCCGCAAACCATAACTGACGGCATCCTGCTTGTGCGCAGACGAACAGACTGACTTGCAACCCGGATAGCAAAATCCGTTCACCGGCACAGTGCTATTAGCGCTGCTACCACTTGAAAGGTTTAGAGGAAACAAAGTTTGGATACGATTTACAGCCCTGCAAAAGATGTAATAGTGATGAGTCATGAAGCCGGTCATGACAGTGCTCATCACTTCCGAAGAGCAGCAAGGCACGGGCAAGAAGCTGAGCGCTTATTCCGAATGGGAGACGATCGGCAGGCGGCGATGCATGCCAGCATTTCACGCAAGCATACTGCTGCTGCCATGGAGCTCGACAAGACACCGAAGCATGGATCGCGTCCCATCTCCTGACACCACAATCATCTCCTGGCTTCACAGAGATCGCGTCACCACTCATTGCCTCTTGATCGAATTTTGCATCTTGAGTCTTTGCCAATGTGGCGCTGGAAACTCCCACAGTAGACGCCTTCATGGAAGATTTGGTTGCCCATTAGAAGGCCCACATTACCGAGCATGGCAGCTCCCACTTCCCAGTCGGATGCATGCATGAAGGGTTCCAACTAGGCAGTTGGGTATCTCACCAGAGAGGAATTCTGGAGGCGATGTTGCCCACGCTGCGATCTCGTCTTGAAGCTAGTACCTGTTGGGTCTGGAACCGCACAAAAACTGCTTTGTAGTGCACAAAATGGTCAACAGGCCTGATGAACTTCGCAAAAAGCAATATCTTGATCGAGCGACTGCATTCCGCGAAATCGGATGTCAGCTATTCCATTTCAATGGAGTTTCCAGCTTTTTGTGGAACGGCAGCAAACAGCCCAAAGCGGGTCTACGTTTCGGGCCTTGAATTCCATTCCTCAGAGGAGAAATCCGCTCGTTTTACCTTTTCGAGGGGATGGGCTCATTTAGCCATCTTCAAGCGCCCGCCCGACATCTTGTCGACGCGGTCGCCGAAGCGTTTCATCAGATCGAAATAGATGCTCGCGGTGGGCACTCCGGTCTGGATTTTCAGCCGTGTGACGCTCTGCGCAGAGGCAGGCATTGGCACCAGCGCGCTGGCGGATGTCAAAGCTGCGGCGCCTGCACTTAGCGCGAGCCTGCGGTTTGGGTTCTTCAATTGGTTCATCTTGGTCTCCTTAGGTCTTGCCTGTTACTAAATAAGGGCCCCGGGGGGCCCGCCCTTCTGTCGTCTGCCACGTGAATCTTCGCGAATCATGTCGACGGCCTTCTCGGCCATCATCACGGCGGGTGCGTTGGTGTTGCCTGAGACCAGCGTCGGCATTGCCGAGCAGTCGATCACGCGCAGGCCCTGGACCCCGTGCACGCGTAGCCGGGCATCCAGCACCGCGCCTTGCGCCGGGTCCAGACCCATCTGGCAGGTGCCGGTGGGGTGAAAAATCGTGGCGCCGTTGTTGCGGCAGAACTCCAGCAAGGCTGCGTCGTCAACCGTATCTTTGCCTGGCTTGACTTCTCGCTTGATGAGTCCGCGCATGGACATTGAGCCAGTGATGGCGCGCACAACTTTGAGTGCGGCCACGTTGGTGCGGCGGTCCAGATCGGTTGAGAGATAGTTGGGTTGCATCTCGGGAGGCTGGAACGGATCAGCGGACTTGATGCGGATATGGCCTCGCGACTCGGGCCGCAGCTGGCAGACCGACATGGTCATGCCCGAAAAGTCGTGCACTTTGGCGCCCGCCATATCGGCCGACAGGGTGGCCACGTGAAACTGGATGTCGGGCGTCTTGGCTTCTCCGGGTAGCGCCTTCATGAAGCAGCCGCCCTGGTTGATGCCCACCGCCAGCGGCCCGCTGCGCTTGAAGAACCACTGCATGCCCAACTTGGCCTGACCGAGTAGCGAGTTCAGCTCGTCGTTGGTGGTGCGCTGATTCATTTCATAGATCATGCGAATTTGCAGGTGGTCTTGCAGGTTCTCGCCCACACCTGCTAAGTCGTGTACAACCGGAATGCCATGCTGTCTCAGCAAGGCGGCAGGGCCGATGCCCGAGAGCTGCAACAGTTGGGGCGACTGGATGGCACCAGCCGACAGCAGGACCTCACCTCTGGCTTTGGCAACTTTGTCCACGCCCCCCTGGCGGTAACGAACGCCCACTGCGCGCTTGCCCTCCATCACGACGCCCATGGCTTGCGCGCCGGTTTCGATACACAGGTTGGTGCGATTCTTGTTGGGTGTGAGGTAACCCTTGGCCGTGCTCCAGCGCCAGCCTTTCCAGGTGGTCAACTGGTAGTAGCCTGCGCCTTCTTGGCGCTCACCATTGAAGTCGTCGGTGCGGGGCACGCCGTTCTCGCCGGCGCCGTTGATGAAGGCTTCGATCAATGGGTTCTTGACGCCGATGTCAGAGACTGACAGCGGGCCAATGCCGCCGTGGAACTTGCTGGCCCCACGCTGGTTCCGTTCAGACTTGATGAAGTACGGCAGGCATTCGTCGTAGCTCCAACCCTTGAGACCCAGGGCGTTGGACCAGTGGTCGTAGTCTTCGCGCTGGCCGCGGATATAGATCAGGCCGTTGATGGAGCTGGACCCCCCCAAGGTCTTGCCGCGCGGCCAATAGATCTGGCGGCCATTCATGTTGGGATCGGGATCGGTGTGGTAACACCAGTTGATCTTTTTGTCCCACATAGTCTTGCCGTAGCCGATGGGCAGGTGAATCCAGAACGAACGGTCCGGCGGCCCTGCTTCCAGCAGCAGCACCTTCACGGACGGGTCTTCGCTCAACCGACCTGCGAGGACGGCACCGGACGACCCTGCGCCGACCACGATGTAGTCAAACTCTTCTGCTTTCACGTCACGACTCCATGTGGGACAAATTGATCCACTTTTCAAGTATTTATGTGTGAAGGCAGTTTATTGTGAACAAAATTGGAACGCAATATCTCGTTATTAGTGATTTCCCTAGGTTGTGCGACATTTACAATGGGCCATTGCAAAGCAGGGCACTAAGTTCATGACCGTTCTCGCCTCCAACCCGTTGATGCCTGTCGCCAGCTCCACTTCGTCCTCGGAGCGCAGCCTGAGATTGCTGTCTGTGCTGGCGCACCAGGGGCGTCCGATGTCGCTGGCCGAACTGATAGAGGCGCTCAATCTGCCAAAAGCCACCGTACACCGTATGTGCATGCAGTTGATGGAGTGCGGTTTTGTGTCGCGCGATCTGAACGAGCGCGACTTCGTGGTGGGGCCTGCCCTCCGCAAGCTGGCCCTGGACACACTCAACCATGGCAGCCTGCGCGGCTTGCGCCATGAGGTATTGGCAGGCCTGGTGGCGCAGGTGGGCGAGACCTGCAACTTCACCACGCTCGATGGTGCCGGAGTCTTGTATCTGGACCGGGTGGAGGCGCCCTGGCCCTGGCGCCTCACGCTGGATGTGGGTGCGCATGTGCCGCTGCATTGCACCGCAAGCGGCAAATTGTTCCTGGCGTTCATGTCGGCCAAGCAGCGCGAGGCCATGTTGCGCACGCTCGATCTTCAGCCCATCACCGAGCACAGCATCGCCACCGTGGAGGCGCTGCGCAAGGAGTGCAACATCATCCGTGAGCGCGGCTACGCGTTCGACCGCGAAGAGTTCGTGCTGGGGTTGGTGGCCATCGCCATTCCAGTGCGGGATGCCTCAGGCGAGGTGCGCGCCGCACTGGCGGTTCACGCTCCCGCCGCGCGCATGCCGCTGGAGAAGGCCTTGCAGCGCCTGCCAGCCCTGTATGTCGCGGCCGAACGCATGACGGCGCTTTTGTAAGGGTGGGTGCCTGGCAGGACACGGCGGCCAGCGTTCATTTGTTCAGGCTGGATGCGGCCACAAGTTGTTGTCCGATGCGATCGATTTCGCGGATGAGCATGTCCAGATCGGCCCAGGTGGTGCGGTGGTTGGTGATGTTCACCCGGATGGCATTGCGGCCGCCCACCAGCGTCGTAGAGGGTGCGGCCAGTCCCTGAATCTGCAACTGAACCACGATTTCGTCGTTGAGGCGGTCCATCGCTGGCGCGTCCTGATCCGGAGCCTGGTAGCGGAAGCAGCAGATGTTCATGGCCACGGGTGCCAGCATTACCATGCGGGGATGGGCATCGACCAGCGTCTTCAGATAGGCCGCCTGTTCGCAATTCTGTGCGATCAGAGCCCCCAGTTTGTCGGTGCCATGTTCGGCCAGTTGGGTCCAGATCTTGAGCGCCCGAAACCCGCGTGAAAGCTCCGGGCCATACTCCACCGGCCAGGGGTTGCCTGCGGCCAGACCGCGTTCAGAACCTTTGAGGTATTCGGGTCGCTCGGAGAACGCACGTCGATGCAGCTCATCGGATCGCATCAGGATGAAGCCTGCGTCGTAGTTCACATGGAGCCATTTGTGGAAATCAAAGGCCAGTGAATCGGCCCGCTTGATGCCACTCAGGCGTGGACGCAGCTGGTCGCACAGCACGCCCAGGGCTCCAAAGGCGCCGTCGATGTGAAACCACAACTGTTCAGCTTCGGCGATGTCGGCCAGCATCTCCAGATCGTCAATGGCACCCACGTTGACCGCGCCCGCCGTGCCGACAAGCGCGAACGGCGTGAGACCAGCGGCGCGGTCTTGTGCAATAGCCGCTTGCAGCGCGCCGGTGTCGATCTCGAAGCGTTCGTTGACGGCGATCTTGCGCAGCGCATCGGAGCCCAGGCCCAGAATGTCGAAGGCTCGCGCCACGCAGGAGTGGGTTTGCGCCGAGGTGTAGCCCACCAGTTGCGGCCGCCCGGTATGTTGGAGGCCGGCCTTGCGGCTCGTGAAATCAAAGCAGCGGTCGCGCGCCGCCTTCAGCGCAACGATGGTGGCGACCGAGGTGCCACTCACAATCAGGCCGCTGGCTGTGGCAGGGAATTCGAACAGTTCGCGACACCAGTCCACCACCTGCTTTTCCACATACATCGCGCCGTGGTCGCGCCCGCCCAGGTTGGCGTTGATGGCGGCAGCGGCGATCTCGGCGATCAGGTTGCCAGGCGTGCCCGATCCGTGCACCCATCCAAAGAATCGCGGGTGGGTATTGCCCACGCCGTAAGGTAGAAGCGTCTGCATGTGCGCCTGCGTGGCTTCAGCGCCCAAGCCCTGCCTAGGCAGGGGCTTCTTGTAGTTTGCTTTCAATTCGGGTGGGAACGCCGTCCATACGCGTCCTTCCCGGTTGTTTTGCATCTTGTCGATGGCCGCGTCCAACATGCGGTGTGCTTGCGCGCGAAAGACTTCCCAGTCGTCGGGATCCAGGGACTGCTCTTGCGCGCGATGAGGAATGTCAGGTGAACTCATGATGGTCCAGGGTCAGGCAGACGCCGCGATACTGGCCGACGCGCCTACGACTTGGCCAATAATGTGGCAGTCTGCCGGGGTGAGCGAGAGCGGGGTGCGCAAATCGAGCAACTGGCTCAGCACCCGCACCGACTGTGGCATGGGGGCCTGTTCGGGCAGGTAGTGCCAGTGACCAAAGTGACTGGTGAAGGCGATGGGTTCGGGCAGGCCAAACCACTTGACGTAGAGCCCACGCAACGCGCACTCGTCTACAAAGCGCTGCATCTGGGCGGGCGCCAGGCGCAGCGAAAACTGAATCGAGCTGGGCACAAAATCTTCGCGCACGTCGCGCACCGGCAGCGACACCCCGGGTGTCTTGGCCAGCTCGTGCGCCAGATCGGCGTAGATGCGCCGCCAGCGTTCACCGCGCTCGAGCAGCAAAGCCAGCTGGGGCCGCAGCAACGCGGCGGCCAGGTTGGACATGCGCATGCTGAAGTTGGGTGTGTCATAGCGCCAGCGCTCGAACACGTCGGCCGGCGGGCGCAGGATGTGCTGCTCGTACATCATGTAGCAGCCCGACATCAGGATGGCCTGGGCCGCGACATCATCGTCGTCGGTCACGAGGAGGCCACCCTCACCGGAGTTGATGTGTTTGTAAGTCTGGCTGCTGTAGCAGCCGACCTTGCCCCAGGTGCCGGTGTGTCGGCCCTCCCAGCGCGCACCCATGGTGTGGGCGCAGTCCTCGACCAGCGCGATGCCATGGCGGTCACAGATCTGGCGCACGGTGCGCAAGTCGGTGATGTGGCCACGCATGTGCGAGAGCAGAAACACTTTGGCGCCGCTGGTCGCCGCTTTGCGCGCCAGATCGTCAAGGTCGGTGGTGTAGTCGGCCGCAGTCTCCACCAGCACGGCCTGCGCCGCGGCGTGGGCGATGGCGCCCGGCACTGGCGCCAGCGTGAAGCTGCTGGTAAGCACCTTGTCGCCCGGCTTCACGCCCAGGCTTTTCAGCGCTAGGAACATGGCCGCGCCACAGGAGCTGACCGCCACGCAGTACTTGCTGCCCACATAGGCGGCGTACTCCTGCTCCAGCAAGGACGGTTCAGGAAAGCCCGAGCCCTGCTCGCCATAGCGGTGCAATCGGCCGCTGCGCATCAGCACCACGGCGCGCTCGATGGCCTCTTCCGGAACGGGCTCCGAGTCGCTCAGATCTTTGCCAAACCACAGGGCATCGGCGGTGCGAGTCGGAGCGGGGGATGGGGTGAAGGAGGTGGTCATGTCAGCGCTGGTGACCTTGCAGGGTGCCGAGTTCGAATTGCTCTTGCGGGAAGTATTTTTTCAGGCGGATGTCGCCTGTGCGGGCGTGGCCTTCCATGCCTTCAAGCCGCGAGATGCGGGCCGCCACCTGACCGACTTCACGGCTGGCCGTGCGGTTCAGGCGCTGGTAGGTCACCGTCTTGATGAACTTGCCCACACTCAAGCCGCCCGAGTAACGCGCGGCCCCGCGCGTGGGCAGGATGTGGTTGGGGCCTGCGCACTTGTCGCCATAAGCCACGGTGGTTTCTTCGCCCAGGAACAGGGATCCGTAGTTGGTCAGGCGCGCCAGCCACCAGTCCAGATCGGCCGCCAGAACCTGCAAGTGTTCGGGCGCGTAGCGGTCGCTGATCTCGCAGATCTCTTCCCGGGTCGGCGCGTAGACGACTTCACCGTAGTCGCGCCACGCGGCGGTGGCGGCCGAGCGGGCCGGTTCGGGCAAAGCGGCGATCACACGGGGCATGACTTCAATCACTTTCTCGCCCAGGGCACGCGACGTGGTGAACAGCCAGACAGGCGAATCCGGGCCGTGTTCGGCCTGACCGGCCAAGTCGGCGGCAACAATGTCTGCGTCGGCGTTTTCATCGGCGATCACGGCCGATTCCGTGGGCCCCGCCACCACGTCGATGCCGATGCTGCCAAACAAGGTGCGTTTGGCCTCGGCCACAAAGCGGTTGCCCGGGCCCACGATGATGTCCGCCGGGGCGTTGGAATAGAGCCCGTAGGCCATGGCGGCGATGGCCTGCACGCCGCCGAGTGCCAGCACCGTGTTGGCGCCGCAAAGTTGCATGGTGTACAGAATGGCCGGGTTCATGCTCGCGTCCTGGTGGGCGGGGGAAGTGGCGACGATATGGGGCACGCCGGCCACCTTGGCGGTGCACACGCTCATGATGGCCGACGCCGCATGGGCATAGCGCCCGCCGGGCACGTAACAACCCGCGGTGTTGGCGGGGATCAGTTTTTGCCCGGCCACCAGACCGCTCATCAGCTCCACCTCAAACTCGGCCAGCGAATCGCGCTGGCGCTGCGCGAAATCGCGTACCCGCTGGTGGGCAAAAGCGATGTCGTCCCGCACGCCTCGTGGCACGCTTTTGGCCGCGGTGGCGAAGTCGCGCTCGTCGAGCACGATCTTGCCCTTGTAACCGTCCAGGTCGCGGGCATAGCGCTCGACCGCTTCGCGGCCTTCGCGCTTGATTTGGGCCAACATGCGTTGCACGGTCTCGCTGGTGGCGGTGTCGATGGTCTCGGTGGGCGGGTTGGCTCGTTTGAGGTATTCGGTGGTCATGCGCGTGGTCCGTGTTGGTGGTTGAGTGGGGAAGATGGCGCTGATGCTATGCCTGACCCCGGACCTGGGTTAGAGCCATAATGAACTTTAATTGGTGCCAGAAAAAAATTCCGACATGCGACCCGCTCACACCATCACCGATATCTGGGCCAAATTGTTGCCCCGCTTCGAGGGTAGCAGCGCGACCCTGCAGGGCCGCATCAAAGAGATGATGGTGCGCAGCATCCTTGACGGACTGGTGCCCGCTGGCGCCGCCATCCCACCCAGCCGCTCGTTGGCCCAGGCCTTGGGGGTGTCGCGCAACACCGTGTCGTTGGCGCTGCAAATGTTGGTGGACAAAGGCTTTCTCGTTGCCCGTGAACGCAGTGGTTTGTTTGTGAACCCCGACATCGTGTTGGGTCAGGCCAACCGCAGCGATCAGCCTGCCACCGCGGGCAATGGGCTGGCCTGGAGCGAGCGCTTGCAGAGCGCGGTTAGCCAGCAGCGCAACATTGTCAAACCCGTCAATTGGCAGGACTTTGCCTTCCCCTTTGTCTACGGCCAGTTTGACGCGAGCCTAATGCCATTGGCGGACTGGCGCGCCTGCTCTCAACAGTCATTGCTGGCCCCTGCGGTGCGCAAGTGGTCGCAAGACCATGTGGATCGCGACCACGAAGGGTTGGTGAGCCAGATCCAGCACCGCCTGTTGCCTGCGCGCGGCATCGTGGCGCAACGCGATCAAATTTTGGTGACAGCCGGGGCACAGATGGCTTGCCATTTGTTGGCCCATGTGTTGATCGGCCCCCATACCGTGGTGGGCATGGAAGATCCGGGCTATCCCGATGCGCGCAACAATTTTGAGTTGCGCAGTCAACGGGTGGTTCCCTTGGCGGTGGACGAGCATGGCCTGGTGCCATCGCGCAAGCTAGGCATGTGCGACTACGTTTACGTGACGCCCAGCCACCAATGCCCCACCAGTGTCACCATGCCGCTTGAGCGCCGCCAGGCCTTGCTGGCCTTGGCACACCAGAAGAACCTGGTGCTGTTTGAGGACGACCACGAGAGCGAACTCAACTTCTCGGGCCGACCCTTGCCCGCACTCAAGAGCCTGGACACCGAAGGGCGGGTGGTTTACCTGGGCAGTTTGTCCAAGACGCTCGCGCATGGGCTGCGCCTGGGCTACATCGTGGCACCTGCCGAGCTGATCAAGGAACTGCGCGCCATGCGGCGTTTGATGTTGCGGCATGTGCCATCGAACAACGCCCACATCGCCAGCCTGTTCATCGCTCAAGGGTACCACGATGCTTTCATCCGCAAACTCAACGTCACCTACCGAGAGCGGCGCCAGGTTTTGTTGCAGGCCTTGGCCCGTTGGTTGCCCGACTGTTCGGTGAGCCTGGCCATCGGTGGCTCGGGCGCCTGGGTACAAGGGCCTGCGGGTCTGGATGCCTCGGCGCTGGCACAAGCTGCGTGGGCGCGCGGCGTGTTGATCGAACCTGGCGCGGTGTTCTACGCGCGCCCCACCGCCGCGCAAAACAACCGCTTTCGCATGGGCTATTCGGCCATTGCAGGCGCTGCCATTGAGGCGGGTGTGCGGCAGTTGGGCGTAGCCCGGCTCGTGGCGGGGTTGTGAGGCCAGTTCGCCATTCAACGCCGAGGGCCTGCCGCGATCATGGCGACGATTTCGCGCAGCACGGTGTTGGTCACCGACGCGGACAAATCAAACGCCCGGTTGTTGCGGTAGTAAGGGCTCAAGTCCAGCCCGACTCCAATGCCATAGATTTCCACCGCGCCCTGTGCTTCCAAGCTGGCAACCACGTTGCACAGGTGGTGGTCGAGGTAGTGGGCATCGTTGGCCAGGGAGGTGGCGCCATCGGTGGGGCTGCCGTCCGAAATCACCATCAACAGACGCCGCCCGTCGTGGCGCTGTTGCATGCGGTTGGCCGCCCAGGCGACGGCTTCGCCATCGACGCCTTCGCGGAACAGGTCGCTCTTGAGCAGGGCGCCCAATGCGGGTCGGGCGCGGCGCCAAGAGGTGTCGCTGTCTTTAAAGATCATATGCGCGGTTTCGTTGAGCCGCCCAGGGTGGGGCGGGCGCCCGGCGCGCAGCCAGGCTTTCTGGGCGCGACCGCCGTTCCACGCGTTGGTGGTGAACCCCAGAACTTCGGTGACCACACCGATTTGGTCGAGCGCACGCGCCATGACATCGACCAGCACAGCGACCGATTCGACGTGTTCGCGCATGGAGCCTGAGCAGTCGATCAGGAAACTCACGGCGCTGTCGGACACTGGTGCATATTGCTCTTGCCTGAACAGGCGGCGTTCCGAGGGTGATGTGATCAGCTGGGTCAGTTGGCGGCCGTCGATATAGCCTTCTTCCAGACCGCCCTGCCAGCCATCGCGAACAGGGGTGGCCAGCACCGCATTGAGTTCGCGGGCCAGGCGCGCGACCGACAAACCCTGCTTCTCTATGCGCTGGTCCAGCCGTTCGCGGTATTCCTGCAGCAAGGCGGGGCGCACCAGATCGATGGCCTGGGCCTCGGTGTCGAACTCGTCGGTGAAGACGCAGTACACGCCACCCGACTCGGCCAGCGAGCGGCTGTTGCCGCTGCTGGCGGCGGTGAAGCCGTCTTCTTCGCCTTCGCCTTCGAAATCCATCCAGAGGTTGAAGTCGAGTGGTTTGTCGTCGGGCTCGGTGTCGCTGTCGTTTTCCGCGGTAATGTCTTCCTGGTCGTATGCGGCCAGCATGCCGGCCACAGTGTGAGCAATGGACAACGCGCGTTCGGCGTAAGCGGCCTGATCGAAGCGCTGGCGCCGCAAGCCGGCCAGGCCGTGGCCCAGGCTGCGCACAATGGACATGCGGGTGGATTCAATGGCGTCTTCGGTGGCTTCCACAACAGGTTGCGCCGTGACCCGTGAGCGCGTGATTTGCGCCACGGTGTAGAGCAAAATGCCTTTGGAGGTTTCGGTCAGGCCGCTGTTGTAGAAGGCGAGCGACCAGGCTTCGAAACGGTGGCGCAGGTTATGCACCATGCCCGGCATGTCGGACGGTGCCAGCGCTTCAACCCGGAACTGCTCCATCATCTCGTAGAGCATGCGCTCCATCGGATCAGTGGGGTGCAGGCGCTTGTGCAAGGCAGCGTCGGAAAAGCGCAGACGCAGGGCCATGCCATCGGCGGCGCCGCGAAACGACTGGAAATCGTCGATATCGGGCTTAGGGCTCAGATGGGGTGCAAAAGGGGGCAGCGACTTCTCGCCCCGGTAGAGCCGGCGCCCGCGAAAGTGCAGCCCGGCTTCGTCACTCAGAGCGCGGATGGACGCGGCACACAGGTCGTCGATGCGTTGCTGGTGGCGCGTGGCGGAGGCCGCAACCTTTTGCTCGACCATGGTGGATCAGTGGCTTTGTGCGAATGATTCGTCGAGCTCGCGGTGGAAGCAGCGCTGGAAATACTCGGCCACGATGGGGCGCTCGGACTCGTCACACTTGTTCACAAACGAGAGCTTGAAGGCCAAGCCGGGGTCACGGAAGATTTCCATGTTCTCGGCCCAGGTGATCACTGTGCGCGGTGACATCAGCGTGGACAGATCACCCACCCGGAAGCCTTTGCGCGTGAGGTCGGCCACGGCCACCATGGCGTTGATCATGTCCTGGCCAGCCGCATCGGCGTAGGTGGGCACGCGAGCAGTGACGATGGCCACCTCTTCTTTGCGCTCCAGGTAGTTCAGCGCCACCACGATGTTCCAGCGGTCGATTTGAGCGTGGTTCAGGCGCTGGGCCCCGTGGTACATGCCGTTCAGGTTGCCCTGACCAACCGTGTTGGCGGTGGCAAAAAGGCGGAAATAGGGGTTGGGGTGCAGAACCCGGTTCTGGTCCATCAGGGTGAACTTGCCGTCGCGCTCCAGAATGCGCTGGATCACGAACATCACGTCGGGTCTCCCGGCGTCGTATTCGTCAAAGATCAATGCCATGGGGCGCTGCAAAGACCACGGCACGATGCCTTCCTGGAACTCGGTCACCTGCTGGCCGTCCTTCAGGACCACAGCGTCTTTGCCCACCAGATCCAGGCGGCTGACGTGGCCGTCGAGGTTGACGCGCACGCAGGGCCAGTTGAGCCGCGCCGCTACCTGCTCGATGTGGGTCGATTTCCCTGTGCCATGCAAGCCCTGCACCATCACGCGGCGGTCCCGGCCAAAGCCGGCCAGAAGTGCCAGTGTCACCGCCGGGTTGAAGCGGTAGGTGGCGTCGATATCTGGGACATGCTCGTCACGCTCTTCGAACGCCGGAACCTTGAGTTCGGTGTCAATGCCAAAGACGTCTCGAACGGACACCATGTTGGTGGGGTGAAGGGTGGTCAGATCGGACATGTGGGGTTCTCGGGTAAAGGCAATGCACCGTTTCAGGCGCTCTCGCGGTCGTCAAGGGGAGCTGCAGAGTCGCGCTCGATCCGGCTCAGCGCGTCCGCCGCACGGTGCAGTGCTGGTAGCAGGCCCAGGGCCTTGTCGGGGGTGAGCCGCATCACGGGCGCCTGCACCGCCACGCACAGATTGGAACGGCCGTTGGCACTAGGTACAAGAACCGCGACGCACAGCAAGCCGGGCAGGAATTCTTCGTTGTCCAAGGCGAAGCCCTGGCGCTTGACCTGTTTGATCTCTTCCTCCAGCGCATCCAGGTTAGTCACCGTCTTGGGCGTAAAGGCTTCGAGAGGAGCATGTGCCAGCAGACGTTGGCGCTGTGCGGGCGTCATCCCGGCCAGAAACACCTTTCCACTGGCCGAACAATGCACTGGCACCCGTGAACCCGAGTGCAGATAGAAGCGCAGCGGCGCGGGTGTCTCCACGCGGTCAAGGTACATCACCTCACTGCCGCTGAGCGCGGTTAGGTTGCAGCTCTCGCCTACCTCGTTGACTAGCGAACGCAGCACGCTATGGCGCGCACCATGAAAGGTGTCGTTGAGCAATAGGTTTTCGGCCAGTTTGCGCAGCCGCACGCCGGTGCCGTACTGACGGTTGTCACCATTGCGCTCCAGCAGGCCAGCACTCTCGAGCTGTTGCAGCATGCGGTGCAACGTGGGCTTGGGGATGTTGGTTTCCTCCGACAGGCTTTGCAGCGAGAAGAACTGGTCTTTGGACGCGACCACCTCCAGCAGTGCGAACAGGCGCAGTGTCGGGGTGTCACCGTTGATTTCCAACGGGGCTTGAACAGGAGCAGGCACGCTTTTCATGGGGTCGATCATAGTTTATTTTCAACAAATAACAAAAAAAGTTCCAATAATTGGTATTTCAATTGACTTTGGGGAAAAATGGTCATAAAGTCATCTCACATTCCACAAATCGGAATGCAATGTTTCATATTCAGCCAACCAACTACCGGCCAGCGCCGCAGGAGACATCGATGAGCAAGAATCCCACCGACACCCGCACCGTCGTCAGCGGCGTGCAAAAAATGACGCCTTCCGAGGCATTTGTGGAAACCCTGGTCGCCAACGGCGTGACCGACATGTTTGGCATCATGGGCTCGGCCTTCATGGACGCCATGGACATTTTCGCACCTGCGGGGATTCGCCTCATTCCGGTGGTGCACGAGCAAGGCGCTGCCCACATGGCCGACGGCTACGCACGCGTGTCCGGTCGCCACGGAGTGACCATCGGCCAGAACGGCCCCGGCATCAGCAACTGCGTGACCGCTATTGCTGCGGCTTACTGGGCACACAGCCCGGTCGTGATCATCACCCCTGAGACCGGCACCACCGGTATCGGCCTGGGTGGCTTTCAGGAAGCCAACCAATTGCCCATGTTCGAAGAGTTCACCAAGTACCAGGGTCACGTGACACATCCCAAGCGCATGGCCGAGTACACGGCTCGCTGCTTTGACCGCGCCATGAGCGACAACGGCCCTACCCAGCTCAACATCCCACGTGATTATTTCTACGGTGAGATCGAGTGCGAGATTCCAAAGCCACAGCGCGTTGACCGTGGTGCAGGTGGTGAAGCCAGTCTGGCCGCTGCGGCGGAACTGCTGGCCACTGCCAAGTTCCCAGTCATTCTGGCAGGGGGCGGTGTGGTAATGGGCGAAGCCGTGGATGCGTGCAAGGCCTTGGCCGAGCGCCTGGGTGCCCCTGTGGTGACCGGCTACCTGCGTAACGACGCTTTCCCTGCCAGCCACGAATTGTGGGCCGGCCCCTTGGGTTACCAGGGTTCCAAGGCTGCCATGAAGCTGATTGCTCAGGCCGACGTTGTGATCGCTCTGGGTTCGCGCATGGGTCCTTTTGGTACCCTGCCACAGCACGGCATGGACTACTGGCCAAAGACAGCCAAGATCATCCAGGTCGAAGCCGACCACACCAACCTGGGTCTGGTGAAGAAGATATCTGTCGGCATCTGTGGCGATGCCAAGGCCACTGCTCTGGAACTGACTAAGCGGCTGACCGGCAAGACCCTGGCCTGCGACGCCACCAAGGCCGAGCGCGCTAAGACCATCGCCAGCGAAAAAGCTGCTTGGGAGAAAGAACTTGACGAGTGGACGCACGAGAAAGATGCCTTCAGCCTCGACATGATTGAAGAGAACAAGAAGGAAGTGACCTTCAACGGCGGTGAGTACCTACACCCTCGCCAAGTTCTGCGCGAGCTGGAAAAGGCCATGCCCCCACGAGCGATGGTGTCTACCGACATTGGGAACATCAACTCGGTCGCCAACAGCTACCTGCGTTTCGAAGAGCCCCGCAGCTTCTTCGCGCCCATGAGCTTCGGTAACTGTGGCTACGCACTGCCCACGATCATCGGCGCCAAGCTGGCCGCCATGGACCGCCCCGCCATCGCTTACGCTGGCGACGGTGCCTGGGCCATGAGTATGGTCGAAATCCTGACCGCCGTGCGCCATGACATTCCCGTGACGGCTGTCGTGTTCCACAACCGTCAGTGGGGTGCAGAGAAGAAGAATCAGGTCGACTTCTACAACCGCCGCTTCGTCGCTGCTGAGTTGGAAAACGAGAGCTGGTCCGAAATGGCCAAGGCCATGGGCGCCGAAGGCATCGTGGTGGACAAGCTGGAAGATGTGGGTTCCGCACTCAAGAAAGCCATCGACATGCAGATGAACGAAGGCAAGACCTGCGTCATCGAGATCATGTGCACCCGTGAACTTGGCGACCCGTTCCGCCGCGATGCGCTGGCCAAGCCAGTGCGCTTCCTCGACAAGTATAAAGACTACGTCTGAATACCGGGTGCCAGACCATGACGACCTCGTCAGCGTCCAGCCCCGCAAACGCCAGTCCCCTGGGTGTCCTCCACCCTCGGTTGCTGGCGTTGATCGCTCAGGCCCGTGAGCAGGCGGCGGCAACGCCACCAGCCGTAGGGCTGGTTTACCCGTGCGATACCCTCGCCATTCAGGCCGCTGTGCAGATTGCCCATACCGGCATTGCGCGCCCGGTGCTGATCGGGCCGCGCAGCGAGATCTACCGCGCCGCCGACGCGGTCGAACTCGACATCGGCGCCTTCGAAGTTGTGGAAACCCACAGCGCGGCGCCTGCCGCTGCCGCTGCGCACGCAACGCGTCTGGTGCACGAAGGCGCGTTGGCCTCGCTAATGAAAGGCTCGCTGCACACCGACGAACTGATGTCGGCCGTGGTGAACCGCGAGACCGGTTTGCGCACCGGCAAGCGGATCAGCCACGCGTTTCTGTTCGACCTGCCGCGTTATCACAAGCTGTTGACCCTGGCCGACTGCGTGGTCAACATCGCACCCGACCTCAAGACCAAGCGCGACGTGCTGGGCAACGCGGTCACGCTCCTGCAAACGCTGGGCGTCCAAGAGCCCAAGGTGGCCATTGTGTCGGCGGTGGAGTCGGTGAACCCGGCGATTATCGCCACGCTGGATGCCCAGGCACTGGTCGAAATGGCCCAAGCCGGCGAGTGGCCCGGCGCCGTCGTCGAAGGCCCGTTCGGTTTCGATAACGCGTTCTCGGCTGTGGCTGCGCGCATCAAGGGCATGAAGAGTCAGGTGGCCGGCAACGCCGACCTGATGATCATGCCCGACCTCAACGCCAGCAACATGCTCTACAAGAGTTTTGTATACGTGGGTGGCGGCGAATGTGCCGGCCTGGTGCTGGGCGCCAAAGTGCCCATCGTGCTCACCTCTCGCGCCGACTCGCTCTTGGCCCGCATTGCCTCTGTCGCCCTGGCCACGCTGGCCAGCCGCGCACCCACCTGACCCCAAAGGACGCCACACCGTGTTCAAGTTCTTGTCTTCCGAACCACTGCACGACCCGCTGTCGTCGCCAACGCCTACGGCCGACACAGAGGTCAAGTGCACTACCTGCTACATGTGCGCCTGCCGCTGCGGTATCCGTGTGCACTTGCGCGACGGCGAGGTGCGTTACATAGATGGCAATCCCAACCACCCGCTGAACCAGGGCGTGATCTGCGCCAAGGGCTCGTCAGGCATCATGAAGCAGGTGTCGCCTGCGCGCCTCACGCAGCCTCTGCTGCGCAAACCCGGCAGCGAACGCGGCGCCGGCGAGTTCGACGTGATCTCGTGGGAGCACGCCTTCGACCTGCTGACCGAACGTCTCGCCAAGATCCGCGCCACCGACCCCAAGAAGTTCGCGCTGTTCACAGGGCGCGACCAGATGCAGGCCCTCACCGGTCTGTTCGCGCGCCAGTTCGGAACGCCCAACTACGCGGCGCACGGTGGCTTTTGCTCGGTCAACATGGCCGCCGGCATGATCTACACCGTGGGAGGCAGTTTCTGGGAGTTTGGTGGCCCCGACCTAGACCGCGCCAAACTCTTCGTGATGCTGGGAACGGCCGAGGACCACCACAGCAACCCGATGAAGGTGGCGCTGTCCAAGTTCAAGCGCGCGGGCGGGCGGTTCATTTCCATCAACCCGGTGCGCACCGGCTATTCGGCCATCGCCGACGAGTGGATCCCCATCAAGCCCGGAACCGACGGCGCCCTGCTAATGGCCCTGCTGCACGAGCTGATTGCCCAGGACCTGTTTGACCACGCCTTCGTGAAGCGCTTCACCAACGGCCCGCAACTCGTGGTGCTCGATGAAGGCGAACGCGAAGGCCTGTTCGCCTACGACCCGAACCCCGAGAAGGGCCCACCGGGCGACGGCCGGCACCCGCACAACAAGCTGGTGTGGGACAAGGCCAGCGGCAGCATCAAGAACGCCTACCCGGAAGGCATTGCCGACGGTTGCGATCCGGCCCTAGAAGGCCACTACACGCTGGCCGACGGCACGCACGTGGCACCGTCGTTCCAGTTGCTGCGCGAGCGCGTGGCCAGCTGCACGCCCGAGTGGGCGCAGTCCATCACAGGCATTGACGCCGCCCGCATCCGCAAGCTGGCCCGTGAGATGGGCAACACGGCGCTGAAGCAGGCGTTCGACATGCCCATCCCTTGGACGGACGCATGGGGCAAGGTGCACCCCACCACACAGGCGCGCCCGGTGGCGTTTCACGCCATGCGCGGCCTGGCCGCGCACTCCAACGGTTTTCAGACCGTGCGCTCGCTGGCCGTGCTGATGAGCATTTTGGGCACGATTGACGCGCCTGGCGGCTTTCGCCACAAGGCGCCCTACCCGCGCCATATCGTGCCGAACTACCGGGCCTTCAACGACCCGGCCATGATCAAGCCGAACACGCCGCTGAATGCCGCGCCTCTCGGTTTTCCTGCGAGTCCAGACGAGCTGGCGATCAACGCCGATGGCTCGCCGATCCGCATCGACCACGCCTTTTCGTGGGAGCACCCCCTATCGGCCCACGGCCTGATGCACAACGTCATCACCAACGCCGTGAAGGGTGATCCCTACCGCATCGACACGCTGATGATCTTCATGGCCAACATGGCCTGGAACAGTTCCATGAACACCATGGCGGTGCGCGAGATGCTCAACCGCAAGGACGACAAGGGCGAACACATGATCCCCTTCCTGGTGGTGTGCGACGCCTTCCAGAGCGAGACCGTGGCCTTTGCTGACCTGGTGCTGCCCGATACCACCTATCTGGAGCGCCACGACGTAATGGGCATGCTCGACCGCCCCATTTCCGAATTCGACGGCCCGGTGGATTCGGTGCGCATTCCGGTGGTCAGGCCCATGGGCGAGTGCAAGCCGTTCCAGGAGGTGTTGATCGAAATCGCTTCGCGCCTGAAGTTCCCGGCCTTCACCACACCCGAGGGCGAGCGCAAGTTCAAGGGGTACACCGATTTCATCGTCAATTTCCAGCCAACGCCCGGTATCGGTTTCCTGATGGGCTGGCGCGGCAAGGATGGCGAGTCGCATCTGAAAGGCGAACCCAACCCCAGGCAGTGGGAGATGTACGAGAAGAACAACTGCGTGTTCCAGTACCACATGCCCGAGTCCATGCACTACATGCGCAACTGGAACCGCGAGTACCTGGACTTCGCCAAGGACAAGGGCTGGCGCCAGAAGAACGATCCGGTGCAGATCGCGCTGTACTCCGACACGCTGCAGAGCTTTCGCCTCGCAGCCCAGGGTAAGACGCCGGGGCGCCAACCGCCGGATGCCTTGCGCCAGCGCGTGGACACCTATTTCGACCCGCTGCCGTTCTGGTACGCACCGCTGGAAGAAGAAGCCACCGATCTGCAGGCGTTTCCGCTCAATGCGATCACCCAGCGCCCGATGGCCATGTACCACTCGTGGGACTCGCAAAACGCCTGGCTGCGTCAGATCCACAGCCACAACTACCTGCACGTGAACCCGGTCACCGCCACCGCCGCCGGCATCGCCGACGGCGGCTGGGCCTGGGTGGAAAGTCAGTGGGGTCAGGTGCGCTGCATGGTGCGCCACTCCGAAGCGGTGGAGCCCGGCACGGTGTGGACCTGGAACGCCATCGGCAAGGCCGACGGCGCCTGGCAGCTGGCCCCCGGCGCCGACGAGGCGCGCAAGGGTTTCCTACTGAACCACCTGATCTCGGAAGAGCTGCCGTTTCCGGTGAACAAAGGCACTCCCAAGGGCGGCAAGACCATTAGCAACTCAGACCCCATCACCGGTCAGGCCGGCTGGTACGACGTGCGCGTGCGCATCCGGCCCGCAGAGGCCGAAGAGGAAAAGATATCGTTCCCCCAGATGCCGAGCATGCCGTCCACGCCCGGCGTGGTGGGCAAGGCGGCCCGGGTAATGACCTACTTTGCCGGAGGGAAAAAACCATGATGCAGTGGCTCAAAGACATCCTGCAATCAAACCTGGTCGACCCGCAGTCGTCCAGCGCCAGCAGACCTGCGGCGCCACCGCCGAGTGCGCGCGCCTTGCCCGGCGAAACCCTGGCCAAGCAGCTGGCCCTGGTGATCGACCTCAACGTGTGCGTGGGCTGCCACGCCTGCGTGACTTCGTGCAAGCAGTGGAACACCTCGGGCAGCGCCGGCCCACTGGCCGACGTAAAGCCCTACGGCGCCGATCCGACCGGCACCTTCTTCAACCGTGTGCAGACCTACGAGGCCGGCACGTTTCCGGGCACCGACACCATCCACTTCCCAAAGAGCTGCCTGCACTGCGAAGACCCTCCGTGTGTGCCGGTGTGCCCCACGGGCGCGAGCTACAAGCGCAAAGAAGATGGCATCGTGCTGGTCGACTACGACAAGTGCATCGGCTGCAAATACTGCGCCTGGGCCTGCCCCTACGGCGCGCGTGAACTCGACGAAGAGCGCCAGGTGATGACCAAGTGCACCTTATGTGTGGACCGTGTCTACGACGAAAAGCTGGCACCCGAAGACCGCAAACCTGCCTGCGTGAAGGCCTGCCCCACTGGTGCGCGCCTGTTCGGTGACGTAAAGGACCCGACCTCGGAAGTCTCCATCGCCATCCGCGAACGCGGCGGCTACGCGCTGATGCCCGAGTGGGAAACCACGCCGGCCAACCAGTACCTGCCACGCCGCGCCACCCCTTCGTCCGAAAGCTGAGCAAACCATGCATCCCGCTTTTTCTATTCTGTTCTTTACCACGCTCGCGGGGGTGGCCCAGGGCCTGGCCGTGCTGCTGGCGCTGGCCACCTTGCTGGGCGTGGCCATGTCGCCCGGTTTTGTGCTGAACGCGCTGGTCGTGGCCGAGGTGCTGTTGATCGCCGGTCTGGCATCGTCGTTTCTGCACCTGGGACACAAGATGCGCGCCTGGCGCGCGGTGCTGATGTGGCGCACCTCGTGGATGTCGCGCGAAGTCATCGTGCTGCCAGCCTTCATCGGTCTGGTGGGCCTCTGGTGGCTCGCGCTGGCGCTGCACGCGAGCGCCGCCTGGGTGAAGCTGTTGCCCTGGCTGGTACTGCTGGGCTCGTTTGTCCTCTGGTACTGCACCGCCATGATTTACGCCAGCTTGCGCTTCATCGAAGAGTGGGCGCACCGCTTCACCATCGTCAATTTCACGCTGATCGGTCTGTCTTCCGGCATGGTGCTGGCCTGCGCTCTGGCGGCTCTGGCGGGTGAAACCGCGTTCGTGGCCCGCTTCGGATCCACCACCCTGGTGCTCACTCTGCTGGCCTGGCTGGTGCGCTTCTTGTCCCTTCGCCGCAACGCAGCGATTCGCCACAGGTCCACGCTGCAAAGCGCCACCGGCATCCGCGCACCGCAACTGGTGCAGAAGTCCATGGGCATGTCGGCGGGATCGTTCAATACGCGCGAGTTCTTTCATGGTGCCAGCGCGCTGGCGGTGAAAAATGTGAGACTCGGTTTCCAGGTGCTGACCTTTGCCGTGCCCGCGTTGTGTCTGCTGTGGGGTCTTTCCAGTGCCTCGACTGCGCCCTGGTTGCTGGCTCTGGTGTCGCAGGCACCGGGTTTGCTGGCCGAGCGTTGGTTCTTTTTTGCCCAGGCCAAACATCCGCAGAACCTGTATTACCAGACCGTTTCCTGATGCATGACGGTGCCGTGCCAACGCCCTATGACCACCCAAACAGGCGCGGCCCCTCCCCGGGGCCTGTTGACCGCATGAATCCACCGGCCTCTTCCTGGCGCTGGGCGCGGTATTTCCCGTTTCTGGCCTGGCGCACACGGCTCACCCCCGAGACGCTACGCGCCGATTTCTCCGCCGGCCTCACGGGCAGCATGATTCTGGTGCCGCAAGGTGTCGCCTTTGCCACGATTGCTGGCATGCCTCCCGAATACGGCCTGTACGCGGCGATGGTGCCGGTGATCATCGCCGCCTTGTTCGGTTCGTCCTGGCACATGGTGGCCGGACCGACCACGGCGATCTCCATCGTTGTGTTTGCTTCGCTCAGTCCGCTGGCCGAGCCAGGCAGCGCAGCCTATGTGCAGCTGGCGCTCACGCTGTCTTTCTTGTCCGGGATGGTCATGCTGGCCCTGGGCTGGCTGCGCCTGGGCACGTTGATGAACTTCGTCTCGCACACCGTGGTCGTGGGGTTCACCGCGGGTGCTGCGGTGCTCATTGCCACCAGCCAGTTCAAGAACTTCTTTGGTCTGGCAATTCCGCGCGGCGCCAGCTTTGCGCAGGTGCTGCAGGAGTTCGCACCGCATCTGAGCGATATCAATCCTTGGGTCACACTGGTCGCAGTCGGCACGCTCTTGACCAGCGTATTGGCACGCAAGTACCTGCCACGCGTGCCGCACATGATCACAGCATTGCTGGTGGGCAGCCTTCTCGCTGCGGCGTTGAACGCCTGGCTGGGCCAAGCCACAACCGGCATCGCCACGCTCGCGGCACTGCCGCGCGGCCTGCCACCACTGACCATGCCGGACCTGTCTGGCGACTCGATCCGCCAGCTGTTGCCGATTGCCGTAGCGCTGGCCATGCTGTCGCTCACTGAAGCCCTGTCGATTGCGCGGGCACTGGCGCTCAAGACCGGTCAACGCATTGACAGCAACCAAGAATTCGTGGGGCAAGGTCTGTCCAACGTTTTCGGATCGTTTTTCAGTGCGTACCCATCCAGCGGCTCATTCAACCGCAGCGGTCTGAACCTGGAGGCTGGTGCCCGCACACCCATGGCGGCGGTGTTTTCGGCGGTGATGCTGGCGGTGATTGTGCAGTTCGTCGCGCCGCTGGCGGTGTACCTGCCACTTCCTGCAATGGCGGGCGTGCTGTTTCTGGTGGCTTGGGGGTTGATCGATGTCCACCACATCAAGCACATTCTGAAGAGCAGCCGGCCGGAATCGGTGGTGCTCATCACCACCTTTCTGGCCACGCTGTTTCTGCATCTGGAGTTCGCCATTTATGCAGGCGTGATGCTTTCGCTCATGCTGTATCTGAACCGCACTTCGCGGCCCCGTATCGAAGACGTGAAACCCGCCACCGGTGTGGGCCAGTACCACTTCAGCCACCTGACCAACCTGCCCGACTGCCCGCAACTCAAGATGCTGCGCGTGAACGGCTCACTCTTTTTTGGCGCGGTCGATCACGTGCAGCAAACCATGGTCGAGGTGGATGCGCAAACACCGAGTCAGAAACACCTGATGCTGGTCTGCCCCGGGGTCAACTTCATCGACTTGACGGGCGCCCAGATGCTGGCCCAGGAAGCGACGCGGCGCCAGCGCATGGGCGGTTCGCTGACCCTGTTCAGCCTGCGCGAAGAGCCCCAGAAGGTGTTGCGAGAGAGCGGGTGCATGTTCGACATTGGAGAGAACAGCATCATTTCCCTAGGCACGGCGGACCCGATCGAACCCGTCTTTCACCGCCTCGATCCGGCGGTCTGTGCCACCTGCACTCGGCGAATCTTCCGCCAGTGCGCCACCGCCGCGCAACCCACTCCCACCGATCTGGGCGGTCAAGCACTCTGACCGTGATTTGCCCTGCGTGTCACCGGTGTTACCTCAACAGCAACCAATGAGTCGCCCACGCCCAGCACGACGAGGCAGCACGCCAGTGAAATATCACGGACCAGACTTACGCGTTCATCGACCCGCTTGCGCGTGAACGTCATGGCTCAGTCTCCACTGCGGTGCAGCGATCTGCCAATCGTCCACATTGCATATCGCTACTACCGGAATTCGTGCACCGCTGCTGGTGTAGAAGTCCAAGGACATGTCGGCGGACTCGTTCAACAGGCGCGGGCTCTTTCATGGCGCCAGCGGGATGACCGTGAAGAGCGTGCAGCTCGGTTTCCAGTTGCGGGCGCTTGCGTTTTCCGCGCTGTGCCTGCTCTTGGGGGCCTGTCCGCCCAAGTTTTCAAGGTCTGAGATCTCATAAAATGAGAGACTCTTCTTCTTTGACCGGATCCGCTTCGATGTCGATCTAATTGAGCCGACTGTTCTGTCGCCGCCCACGCATGGTGGTGCTTCATAGCAGGGATGCATCAGGCTCAAGACTGATTGAGAGACTCACTTTTCAATGATGTTGCTGGTTTCTCTGCCAATCCTTGGTACGGTTGGAGTTTTGCTGTGTATCACTTTGGCCTCCTAGGTGCAGAGCCTCACCGGCTTTGCGTTTGGCTTGATTTTCCTGGCACTGGTCGGTGTCCTCGATCTGATCCCGATGGAGGTCGCGGCCAACGCCGTGACCCTGATAACTCTTAGTCAGACTTTCTTCTATTTTCGCGAATATCCGCTCACCGACGATTGGCGGCTTTCCTGTTGCTGATTGCCGGTATAGGCTTGATCGTTACTGCTTTGTGATCCACTCCTACATAAAAACCAACGAGGGCAAGTTGACGCTCGCACTTCGCAGTGCACGCGCGCGCTCCAGTGGAGTGGAGGTCTGCCGGTAAGAGTCGCGTAGAAACCTGCCACATCCTCCAATTACTATGGCGACAATGTCGTCCGGGTAGGTATCGCCTCAGGCTCCAAGTCAGTCGGATAGTCCCCAAGTCGGAAGTACGGATATTGTTGCCCTTGAACTTCAGTGCATGAAGTGCCTAAGTTTGATTCACCTCGGTTTGCAGTGCTACTGCATTGCTCACCGGTTCGTTATAGACGATGGCCTTTTCTTGATCAGCCGGATTATTGGGTCGGAGAGCTGCAAATCGCCTAGGGTCAGTGAATCAGGTGGCTCTAGATAAATTACACGCGAGACGGTGGAGGTCAACGAGGTTCCAAGTAACAAAACTGCGAACCATACCAATGCCCACTCCAGCACGCGTTTCTACGCCGCCGGTCCTGATAAAAAGGCGATATGGCAGGTTTTACACGAATGTTACGACAGGCCTAGCCGCGAATTTTGACTTCTGCTACGCTCTCTCTATACAATCTCGATCCACACTTCGTTTCGGAATTGCCCATGGCCCAGCCCCTGCAAGGCGCGATGTGGAAACAGCTGCTACAACGCAGCGCCCGCAAAAACCTGACGCTGCAAGGCCAGATCCAAGAGATGCTCGTCTCGGCCATTCTGGGCGGGCACCTCAAGCCCGGTGCGCCCGTGCCTTCCAGCCGCGAGCTGGCCTTCGAGCTGGGCGTGGGTCGCATCACCGTGGTACTGGCCTACCAGCAACTGGCAGACGAAGGCTATCTGGAGTCGCGTGAACGCAAGGGCCATTTTGTGAGCTCGGCCTTGCTCGGTCAGCGCATGCAGATCCGGATCGCAGCAGACAGCCAGCAACCCAACGTGCCCATCAGCTGGGCGCAGCGTCTGTATCAGCGCCCCAGTGCGCAACGCAGCATCGTCAAGCCGGCCAATTGGCAGAAGAGTCCCTATCCGTTTCTCTACGGCCAGTTCGACGAATCGCTGTTCCCCACCGCCGCCTGGCGCGATTGCTGTCTGAAGGCGTTGAGCGTGCTCGACATCCGCGACTGGGCGCCCGACCAAATCACGCGCGACGACGAGTCGCTGGTGGAACAGATCTGCACCCGTGTGTTGCCGCGGCGCGGCGTCTGGGCCACGCGCGAACAGCTCATCATCACCGTGGGGGCCCAGCACGCGCTCTACATGGTGGCCGACCTGCTGATGCGCGAGTCAACTCGGGTCGGAATCGAAGACCCTTGTTATCCCGACGCGCGCAACATCTTTTCCAGTCGCACCGCGCAGATTGTTCCGCTGCCGGTGGACGATCATGGTCTGATGGTAGATAACCGGCTGCACGAACTGGACTATCTCTACGCCACGCCCAGCCACCAATGCCCGACCGGCGTCACCATGCCACTGCACCGGCGCGAACAGCTGCTGGGCCTGGCCGACGCTGCCGATCTGGTGATCATTGAAGACGACTTCGAGAGCGAAAACAATTTCTCAGGCAACCCAATCCCGGCGCTCAAGAGTCTCGATCGAAACGAGCGTGTAATCTACATCGGCAGCCTGTCCAAAAGCATGGCGCCGGGTCTTCGCATCGGTTACATCGTGGCCGCGCCCGAGCTCATCTCCGAGTTGCGGGCGCTGCGCCGCCTCATGATCCGCCACCCTTCGTCGTTCATCCAACGGAGCCTCTCGCTGTTCATCTCGCTGGGCTACAACGATGCTCACCTAAAGCGACTGGCCGAAGCCCAGAAGGAACGCGGCACCATCGTTCTAGAGGCCTTGGCTCGCCACGTTCCGCAGTGCACCGTCACACCGTTGAGCGGGGGCGGCTCGTGCTGGGTGCAGTTGCCCGACAACGTGCCGGCCGCCGAACTGGCCGTGCGGGCCGCCGAGCGTGGTGTATTGATCGAACCGGGCGATGTGTTCTTTCAGGCCGAGAAGCCCGCCGGGCATTTCATCCGGCTGGGCTTTCAGTCGATCAATGCGCGGGTCATCGATGAGGGCATCGCCACCCTGGCCGAAGTGATCAAGGACATGCAAAAGCGCTGTCAGCCGTCCAAGTTCGGTTGACAGCGCTGCTCCTGATTGTCTGGAATCAATAGCCCACCAGGGAGGGCAACCACAACGAAATCTGCGGCACATAGGCGATCAGGAATACCACCACCGCTTCGATCGCTACGAAGGGAAGTACCTTCACGACGATTTTTTCCACGGTCTCCCCGCCTATGCCAGATGCCACAAAAATGTTCTCGCCGAGCGGAGGCGTCATGAAGCCGATTGAAAGTGTGCAGATCACCACGATACCCACATGCGTTGGGTCGGCGCCGGTCAAGTACATGACCGGAAGCAACACCGGCACCAGGATCAGGATGGCCGCCAGGGTTTCCATGAACATTCCTACAAAGAGCAGGAATACGATCACCAGCGCCCAGATGATGTAAGGGTTGGACGTCATGGTGAGCAAAGCCTCGGCGATGTCGCCTGGAATGCGTTGCTCGACCAGCAACCGGCCAAAAGCGGTCGCCGTGAACAGGATCAGCAGGACGCGTCCGGTGATCCAGGTGGTGGTGCGCAGAGCCGTCTTGATAGCAGACCAGCGCAGCTCGCGGTGCACGAACAAGCCGACGACCAGGGTGTAAAAGATCGCCACGATGGCCGATTCGGTGGGCGTGAAGATGCCAGCGTAGATGCCACCCAGAATGATGGCGGGTGCCAGGATCGACCAAATGCCGCGCCTCAGTGCCGCGCGAAGATCGCTCCCCGACCAGTTTTCAGACAACCCACGGTAGCCACGCTTTTTGGAGATGAAATAGTTCATCAGCAGCAAGCCGCTGGCCATCACCAGACCCGGTATCACGCCGGCCACGAACAATTTGGGGATCGACAGTGAAGCGAACGACCCAAACTTCTCTACCGCTTCGGGCGGAGGCTCCATGCCCAGCGCCGCGATACCGAAAATCACCATCGGAATCGAGGGCGGAATGATGATGCCCAGGCCGCCCGAGGCGGCGGTCACTGCCGAGGCGTAGGCGCGGTCGTAGTTGCGCTTGGTCATGGCAGGAATCATCAGCATGCCCACCGCCGCAGTGGTGGCCGGGCCCGAGCCCGAGATGGCACCAAAGAACAGGCAAGCCAGCACCGTGGCCGCGCCCAGCCCGCCCGTGATCGGGCCGGCCAGCGTTTCGGCAATATCGACCAGACGTCGTGAAATGCCGGCCGCCTCCATCAGCGCACCCGCCAGCACGAAGGCGGGCAAGGCCATCAGCGGGAAGCTGCTGACCGAGGTGAAAGCGATCTGCACCAGCGCGATCGGGTCCTTGTCGAGCACTACATAGGCGCCCATGGCCGCGCCACCCAGCGCCACCGTGATCGGTGCGCCCAGCAGCAAGAGCAGCATGAAGCCGCCAAACAGGATTTCGGGAAGGTACATGTCCATGGTGTTGTCTCCGGTGAGTGATCAGCTTCAAGCCGCTGCGTCGTTGTTCTTCTGCATTTTTTTGATCTCGGCGGTTTCCGGATCCAGCAGCTCTTCACCCTTGAACACACTCAGGTAGGTGTTCCACAACACACGGACCGACATCAGGGCGAAGGCGATCGGCAGGATCATGTAGATGTATTTCATCGGCACGCCCAGGGTCTGCGATTTCCAGAACAGGTTCATGCGGTTGAACACGAAGTCGTAGCTGAGCCAGACGAAATACAGGTTGAAAGCCACCCAGAGCAGGTCGGCCACGGTCATCAGCGTTTTGGCCATCCACTTCGGTAAGAACTGCATGTGCACCGTGACGCGGTTGTGCGCCGACATCTTTGCCGCTACCACCGCGCCGAGGTAGGCGAACCAGACGAACATGTAGGTGGAGAGCTCTTCCGACCAGGCGATCGAGTAACCGAAGAGCTGGCGTGCGAGGATTTGAGCGAATAGCAGCACCACGAACAGAGCGAGCAACCATTCGCACACCAGCGTCTCAATGTCGTTCAACCAGGTCAGCGATTTGCGCAGGGACGTCATGGCGATTACCTCAAAAAGGGGCGCACGAGGCGCAGAGAAAGGGCGGTGTCTCAAGCCCGCTGGGGAAGAAAAAAAAGGGGCGCCCACGTCGCGTGGCCGCCCCTGTCAGCCGATCAGCGGCCCAGAGCCTTCAGGACTTTGTCGAGCTTGTCCTTGCCGCCGATGCTGGTGTAGTACTTGGGCCACACCGTGGTGGTGGCTTTGGAGATCCACTCCTTCTCGCCATCGGCCGGGTCGGTGATCACCATGCCCTTGGCAGTCAGTTCCTTCTTGATACGACCTTCGGTTTCAAGCAGCCACTTGTAGCTGTGTTCGGTGGCTTCGGCACCGGCGTCCAGAATGGCTTTCTGCACATCGGCAGGCTGCTTCTTGAAGGTGCCTTCGCCCACGATGATGGGTTCGAGGGAGAACACGTAGCGGATGTTGGTGATGTACTTCTGCACCTCGTTGAACTTCATCGAGCTCACGGTGATGTAGGGGTTGTCCTGGCCATCGACCACGCGCTGCTGCAACGCGGTGAAGGTTTCACCCCAGGCCATGGGCGTGGGGTTGATGCCCCAGGCCTGGTACGACGAGATCATGATTTCGTTCTTGGGCACGCGGATCTTGAGGCCCTGGAGGTCGGCCAGCGTCTTGACCGGTTTCTTGGAATTGGTCAGCACGCGAAAGCCGGTGAAGGTCCAGCCGACGATGCGCACACCCGCGTCGCGCACTGTGTTGGCCGTGAGTTCCTTGCCTACGTCACCGGTCACCAGCTTCTTGGCTTCTTCCGCGCTCTGGATCACGTAAGGCAGCGTGAGCACGCCCACCGAGGGGGAGAACGGGGTGATGTTGTTGACGGCCAGAACTGAGAAGTCCAGGGTGCCCATGGAGGCGCTGTTGACCGTGGTCTCTTCACCGCCGAGCTGTTCGTTGGGGAACAATTCGGCTTTGTGTTTGCCACCGGTCTTGGCTTCAAAGGCGGACTTGAATTTGGACGCCATCTCCCATTGGGCGCTGCCCTGGGCGTCGCCCACGGCGACCTTGAAGGTGGCGGCCAAGGCGCTGCCGCTAACGAGGAAGGAAGTGGCTGCGAGCAGCGATACCAGGGGGGTGTTTTTGAATTTCATCATTGTCTCCAGGGGTGGTTAGGAAAGGAAAAAAATCTGCCAACTTGATGATCGGTCTTTTGAGTTAACGGAATAAAAAAATCTGCGCTCCCGGTCGGCCAATGTGGTTTTACCGGGAAAGCGTCGGCTGCTCAAGCGGCAGCCAGCGGTGGGCGGTTCTTGCGGAATGCGTTCTTCACCAGGATCTTTCCGTCTTTGAAGGTGAAGACGTCCACCATCCGGGCTTCGATGCGAGATCCGTCGGCCTGCGTGCCCTTGAAGGTGCATTCCGATACACCGCGATCGCCGGCCACAAAGTGAACACCGTCCAGCCAGGCGGCATCGGGGATGTTGATCCAGGCGGCCTTGAACCCGTCGGCAACTTCGGTGCGACCGCTGAAGGTTCGGCCCAGCACATCGGGACCGGCCACTGCGTGGAACACGCACTCGTCGTGCATGAAGCCCATTAGCGCCTCGAGGTCGTGGCGATTCCAGGCATCGGCAAAATCGGCCAGGGTCTGTGCAGTGATACTGCGCTGCGGGTTGTTCATGCTGTCTCCTGCTGTCGGTGTCGCGTTTTTTGCAGCCCGCCGGGTGCGGCTGTTTGTCGTCAGTGCGACGGGTTTGCAAACTGGTTGTATTGTTGAGGCCGAATCGGCTACGGATGTAGAACCAGGGGCGGCGATTCGTTAGTGCCAAGCACTCGGGTTAACCCTTGTTTTCCCATTTTGGAGTACGCGCGCCCGCGGCTGGTTCCATGGAATGGCTGCAACTGGTCCTAACCAGTGTCGGCTGCTCCTGCCTATCCTTCGCTTGGGTCTGGTCCAAGGAACAAGCGTTCCATGACCCGTTGGTTGTCGGTGTGCTTAGCAATCTCCGACAGGCAGCGCCCCACAAACCTAGGAGACATTTCATGACCTCGACGAGCATAGGCGGCCACGTGTTGCGCCCCTACGAACCCACATACGATCCGCTGGTGAACACTACGCCTGGCCAGGGCACTGGCTATGCGCCGACCTACTGGGTGTCGTCGGCCGGCAGCCCGCCGGCCGACGACGGGCCGATCCGCGGCGACACCGATGCCGACGTGGTCGTGATTGGCTCCGGCTCCACCGGCATGTCCACCGCGTTCTACCTGGCGCGCGAACACGGCATTATCGCCACCGTGCTGGATGCGGCTCAGACGGCATGGGGTTGCTCAAGCCGCAGTGGCGGCCAGGGGCAAAACGCCAACGGCCGCCTCACCCGCGCGCAGTGGATCGAGCGCTGGGGCCTCGACGTCGCGAAGCGGCTGGACGCCGAGGTGCGCACAGGCTTCGAGAACTTCAAGCAACTCACCAAAGAGATCGAGTGCGAGGCCTACGACGGCGGCCACCTCTACATGGCCCATCGCCCCAAGAAGCTTGACTACCTGCGCGAGATGACTCGCCTTCGCAACGAGGTGTTCGGCTACAAGACGCGCATGCTAACCCCGGAAGAAGTGCGTGAACAGCACTGCGACGAACGCGAACACCTGGGTGCGATGTTTGAAGAAGAAGGCGTGGGGATACACCCGCTGAAATTCACCTTTGGCCTGATCCGCAAAGCGCGCGAACTGGGCGTGAAGGTACACCCGGCCAGTCCGGTTCAGGGCTGGAAAACGGTCAACGGCGTACATCACCTGCAAACGCCAGGCGGCATCGTGCGCGCCAAGCGTGTGGTGGTTTGCACCGGCGGCTACACCGGGCAGACGCTCAATCCGATGCTGAAAAACAAGATCCTGCCGATCCTGTCCAACTCGGTGGTCACGCGCCCGCTGACCGACGCCGAAATGGCGGCCTGCAACTTCAAATCCAAGACCTTCATGACAGACACGCGCACCCTACGCTTTTACTATCGGCTGCTCGAAGGCAATCGTCTGCAGCTGGGCAGCCGCAGCTCGATCACCGGCGCCGATGCCGAAGATCCTGTGCACTTGAAGCTGCTCACGGACGCGATCGCGCGCAAGTTCCCGCCGCTGGCCGGCATCCAGATCGACCACTCCTGGTGGGGTTGGGTGGATGTGAGCCATGACATGATGCCGCGCATCACCCGCCCGAACCCCAAGGAGACGGTGTGGCACGCGCTCGGATACGGTGGCAACGGTGTGTCGTCGTCTACCTGGGCTGGGAAGCGCATCGCCGAAAGGGTGGCGGGCAAGGATGCCGGGCGAGAGGTTTTCAATCTGCCGATCTACAACTCGCCGCTTGAATACCCCAACGTCTGGAACATGGTGCGTTCTGAAGCCTTCGCGCCTTTCAGGCGCTTCGGACAGTTTTTTCTTTACAAGTGGTATTGGCTGCGCGACGAAAAGATCTGATGTCAGAACCTGCGGAGCGCGACATGTCCCACAATACCCAGGTAATCGACTTCCAGCAAGATCGCGGCGCATTCGAGGCAAGGCGCCTGCGCGATCTGCCCGATCGTGTGCTGCAGGGCGACCCCCATCATGAGAGCACCGTTTTCTACTCCAGTGCTGCGGGTGATATGACAGCCGGCACCTGGACCAGTACGCCGGGCAAATGGCGGGCGTTCACCCATCGCGACGAGTTCTGCTACATCGTCTCGGGTCATGTCCGCTTGATTGGCGACAATGGCACAATCCGTTCGTTCAAGACCGGTGATGCCTTTGTTATCCCCAACGGGTTCAGTGGTTGTTGGGAGGTGGTCGAGACCACCACCAAACACTTCGTCGTCTGCCACCAGGAAGCTCACTGACACAGTGAGGGGTCCATGTCACCCAAGCCGACGGACATCGACACACCAGCAGCCATTTTTTCGACAGGAGATCTTCAATGGCCAAAAAACGGGTCGTCACGCAATTCGGCATGGGCACCTCGATTCGCAGTCGCAACTACACCGAGGCTTGCGCGCGTGCCATCCGAGATGCGTTGTGGCACAACTCGCTGAACGTGGCCGATGCCTTTGGATTTTCCCGGGATGGCATGCTCATCGACGTCGAACTGGGTGTTCAACAGCCAAGCCTGGTGGACACCAACGCGCTTTTGAGCATTTTTCCTTACGGACAGCCGACAGTGAGGGTAGTCAAGGGTGGGCTGGACATCCCCCGGCGGGAGAAGGACGGCTGGAGCGTCATCGCCAACGCGGCGGTCATAGTCTCCTTTGACATGGAGCCTGCACATGACTGAAAGACGGATCATTTTGGAAATGGGGTCGGGCAACGATCTGTATGGCTGTGACTACACCAAGGCAGCCTGCCGGGCGGTGCAAGATGCCCTACACCATTCGTCGATCGTGTTGTTCAAGTCGCTGGGCTATGACCACCGTGAAATGCGCGTGCAAGTCACCATTGGCGTGCAGGAGCCGGACAAGGTCGACATTGCCCGTGTCTGCGCAGAACTTCCGCGAGGCCGTGCCGAGGTCACTGCGGTCCTCGGCGGACTCAATGTGCATGATGCAGAACAAGACACCACGCATGTCATCGCCACTGCGGCGATCGAAGCGTTTTTGCCGATCGAGCAAAGTCGTTGGCGACTCAGCGATGGGACCAGCGAGAAATGATCGGGGTTCCTTCGTTTTCAGTGCAACAAGTGACGGTTCGCTAGAAAGAGGAGGAGGCAAGTCTCAGGAAATCAACTGGAGGAATTTGGCGAATTAATGAAGCACTGCGCCGAACAACTCCATAGCAACACCTAGCCCGTCATCACAGCCCAATCCAAAGCCAAAGTGGCCTCCCGGTAAGATTCTTATCAAACCTGCCACATCGCGAAAATCCTATGTGAGGTCAATTTGTGATGGTTTGGAATCGAGTCCAAACACGCGCTGTCGGCACCCCAAAACGGGGAGCGTGCGTCAACGCAAGCCATTACCGATCCCAGCTACTAAATTGTGTTGGTGTCAACTGAAAACGTACTTCTGCCTTGTGACAAACCACGCTATACCGTTTGTGTCACCTTGGCGAGATGGCGAGGAACGTCCGGATTGAAGCCTCGTGTTTGAGCTAATCCTTCAACCATTAGGTAGAAACTCTGGATGATGGCGATAGGGTCCAGATCCTCGTGTGCCGTGGAGACCAATGGCAGCTCAGCGCCGGGCGTTCCTGCTGGTGCGGCCAGCAACACGCGACCACCGCGAAGACGCATCTCTTCAGCCAACGTTAACAGGCTGGCTTGGGCCGGGCCTCGCGGAGCGAACACCAGCATGGGGAAGCCCTTTTCGACCAGTGCCATGGGACCATGCTTGACTTCCGCGCCAGAAAAGGCTTCGGCCTGGATAGCGCAGGTTTCCTTGAATTTGAGGGCAGCCTCCATTGCAATGGCCAATCCAGTTCCCCGGCCAATAACAAACAGCTTGTCAGCTTTGCAAAGGACATCCACCGCAGGCTGCCACGACAGCTGTGCAGCTGCATGAAGGGCATCCGGTAGCCGCTCCAGCGCAGTCTGCAGGGTCTTATCGTCTTGCCAGGTCGCCGTCAGGCGCGCGCCCGCTACCAATTGCGCGATATAGCTTTTGGTGGCCGCCACACTCAACTCCTTGCCCGCATGCAACGGAAAAACCCATTGAGCGGCAGTAGCCAGTGGTGATGGCACCTCATTCACAAAAGCCAAGGTCCGCGCACCACCTTCGCGGATGAATCGTGTCGGTGCGATCAAATCCGGGCTTTGGCCCGATTGCGAAAACGCCACCGACATCAGGCCATCAATGTGCAGCCGGGTTTGATATAGAGTGATTAATGACATCGGTAGCGAAGTCACCAGACGACCCAGACGTGCCATCATCAAATAGCCCATGAAATGGGCGGCGTGGTCAGAACTTCCGCGAGCAATGGTGACCACCGCCGTTGGTGGCTGACGACGCAACTCCGCACCCAGTTCCGCATAGGCCTGGCCATCATGCTGCAGCAATTGACTTACGGCTTGCGGCGCATACAGCGCTTCGCGGCGCATTTCAGTGGATTTCAATTTCACTTCCTTCAATATAAACACGCTGGATTTGAAGCGCCGGGTCCAAAACAACCAGGTCGGCGCTGCTACCCGTTGTGAGGCGACCCAATTCATTCAAGCCCAGGAAGTCTGCGGCATGGGTCGAAACCATTTTCGACGCGTCGTCCAGAGGTACCCCAATGGCAACGAGGTTGCGCAATGCCTGATCCATGGTCAAGACGCTGCCGGCCAGCGTACCGTCAGCTAGACGCACACCACCCAGGCACTTGAAAACGCGGTGTTGTCCAAGGGCGTAGTCACCATCCGGCATCCCGGTGGCCGAGGTGGAGTCGGTGACGCAAAAGAGGCAGGGAATGGCGCGCAAGGCCGCTTTGATGGCACCCGGGTGCACATGCAGCAGGTCAGGAATGATTTCGGCGTAACGCGCATGCGCCAAGGCAGCCCCCACCATGCCGGGGGCCCGATGGTGCAGTCCCGACATCGCATTGAAAAGATGCGTAAAGCCTGCAGCCCCATGCTCCAGCGCGGCGTGACCCTCCTCGTAGGAACCCGCGCTGTGACCAATTTGCACGCGAAAACCCGCATCGCTCAGCGGACCTATGCACGCCATATGACCTGGGATTTCCGGTGCAAGGGTGATCAATCGTATGGGGGCCAGAGCATGCAATGCTTCCACTTCCTGCATGCTGAGGGGTATCGCAAAAGCGGGCTGGGCACCCAGTTTTCCGGGATTGATATAAGGGCCTTCCAGATGTACCCCCAGTACGCGGGCCCCTTGCGCGGGCCGGGTTTGACAAGCAGGCGCCAATGATCGCAAGGCTTTTTCAATATCTGCCATGGGAGCGGTCATCGTCGTAGCCAATAAAGCGGTCGTCCCGTGCTGAGCATGGCATCGTGCAATCTGGCTTGCAGCATCTGCTCCCTGCATGATGTCAAAGCCCGCGCCGCCGTGAACATGGGTATCGATGAATCCCGGCAACAAAATGGCACCAGGCTCCTGCAACACGCGCGATGTGGCTACCAGATCCCCTTCGATCAGTTGTATACGTCCTGCACTCAGAAGAATCCTTCCAGAGATAAAGCCCTCGGGCGTCAGAATTCGCCCCTCGATGATCTGGTCAATGGTCATGCGACTCTCTACTCCGATTTGACCTTTTGCTCTAGCCATGCTGCGGCCCCGACCAAGCCGGAATCTGCACCCAGAAGGGCCCGCTCTATGGGCAACTGGTAAACCTGTGGAAACTCCGCTAACGCCGCTTGCACCCAATCGAGCATGCCCGGTGCCAGCCCTACGCTGCCACCCAGCACCACCAGTTCCAAATCAAGCTGTGCATGACTGCTCGCAATTGCACTGGCCACGGCTCGGGCAGCACGCTGAACGAGCTGCAGGGCATCGTGATCGCCAAGTCGGGCCATGTCAAATAGTTCAGTACTGCTCAGGGAATGTCCAAAGTGGTGCCCGGCTTGACGCGCCAGGGCGGTGCCGGAGGCAACGGCTTCCAGGCAACCCATCCGACCACAGCCGCAAGCGTACGGGGCATCGATCGGTGCCACATCGACAGCCGCATGTCCGACATGTCCGGCCAATCCGTGGGTTCCCTCACGTAGTGAACCGCCTAACACCAAGCCTCCTCCAACGCCGGTGGACAGGGTTATGAAGAGCAAATCCTGACATTGTTGATGACGTAAACAGTATTCACCCCATGCGGCGGCCTGGGCGTCGTTGATGGCAACCACTGAGCAACCCAGCAACTGAGTTAAACGTGGGATCAATGGATAGGCATCCCAAAAGGGTATGGTCTGCGGGTTGACGGCACGTACCGCGCACCCATCAACATATCCGGTAACGGCTATTGCAACACCAGTGGGCTGTGGCCGGTCGCTGGCCAGTTCTTGGATTGCCTGCAAGAATGCTGCCTCGGTCGCTGGCATAGGAAGCTGCCGACGATCCTGGCATTCCCCGTTGATCACGTTGGCCGCAGCAATCTTTGTTCCGCCGATGTCAATGGCTAGAATCACGATTGCACCTTGGACATGGCATGGGCAAACCAGCCAGTGATATGTTCAATGCGCGTTATCGCGGAGCCCACCGTCACACAGAATGCGCCATGGCGTAACGCCTGTGCAGCCTGCTGAGGCGTCCGAAACCGTCCTTCGGCGACCACACGACAGCCGCGTTTTGCCAAGCGATCAATGAGAGGAAAATCCGGGCCTTCGGCGTCCGTTTCTGTCTCAACCGTGTAGCCGGACATGGTCGTACCAACTAGGTCGGCCCCCATGTTCCATGCCATCAATCCATCCGCTTCGGTTGCGCAATCGGCCATGGACAGACATCCAGCGGAACGCGTCGCCTCCAGCAATCTACTGCATGGTTCGGGCCTATGCCGCATGGTGGCGTCGAAGGCAATAATCGCTGCGCCTGCAGCCCCGAGATCCAGTACATCTTGAACCCATGGCGTGATCCGCACGGGGGAATCCGCCAGATCCCGTTTCACAATCCCAATCACGGGTACATCTACAACCGAAGTGACTGCCAGGACGTTGGCCACGCCCTCAATTCTCAAAGCACAGGCGCCCCCTGCCACGGCAGCCTGTGCCATCGCCACGACAATATCGGTTCGGTCCATGGCACTGCCGGGCAATGACTGACAGGACACTACCAAGCCGTTTTCGATTTGATCAAGTACTTTTTTTTTGGAAATCATGGTCAATGTGGTTTTACGAACGGGTAACGAGCCGCACCCCACCGTAGATGCACGCATCGAAGGGAGGTGGTGTTTGCAGCGTCGTCACGTTCTACCGTAGTCATCTTGCAGTCTCACGATGTCGTCCTCGCCGAGGTACTCACCAAACTGCACCTCGACGATTTCGACAGGCGCGTCTGTTAGATTCGCCAGTCGGTGAACTTCGCCAAGCGCAATATCGACGTGCTGTCCAACGCCGAGATCCACAACCTGCGAACCCACGGTAACCCGTGCCTGGCCTTGCACAACGACCCAGTGTTCAGCTCGTTGGTGGTGTTTTTGCAGGCTGAGTTGTTGCCCCGGGTGCACCAGGATCCGCTTAACCTTATTACCCGCCCGCTCGGAAACTGTTTCATACCAACCCCACCACGGGCGATGGGTGCATGACGAACCGTCCTGCGCGGGTGGTGGGGTGTGCATGGGTGCTTGCATGGCAGTTCGAGGGGGTTGGTGCTCACATGAGTCCCATGCCTTTCAGATGGTCGGCAATGCGGGCACTGACATCTTCCGGAACCGGGCGGTTGGGCCGGCGCATGTCACCGTTTTCAAAAATACCCATGTGCTTGAGGGCCACCTTGAAACTGCCCACACCGGCCGCGCCGCCGCTCAGGCGTGGCGCGCTCCAGAACACCATCTGGAACAATGCGATCAAACGTTCCTGCTCTGCACGGGCCTCTGTCCAGCGCCCTTGGCTGGCAGCTTCGTACAGCCGCACATAACCGGCGGGGTCCACATTGCCCAGGCCTGGCACACAGCCATGGGCCCCAGCGAGGATGGCGCTGTCGGCGACTATCTCGGACCCCGTGAGGAGGGCAAATCCAGGCTTGGACTTGAAGTCCTGCAGCAGCATGCGGAAAGTGCCATCGTCACCGCTGCTGTCCTTGAGGGCGACGATGAGATCTTCTTCCACCAAGGTGTGCAAGGTTTCGCGCTGCAGTTTGATGCCCACGCACACCGGAATGTCGTAGGCCACCAGTGGCATCGCCGTGGCTTCGCGGATGTAGCGGAAGTGGTCAATGGTTTCCGTCTGGTTGGTGCGGGTGTAGAACGGTGCGGTGACCACCAGACCATCCACACCGGCGGCCTTGGCCCGCAGGCCGTGGTGTATGCAACTGTCGGTGGTGGGATCCATGATGCCCGAGACCAGTGGCACGCGCCCACCCACCTCCTTCACACAGAACTCCAGCAGGCGAGCCCGCTCGTCAGGAGACAGGGAGACACATTCGCTGGTCGATCCCAGCAAGAACAGACCGTGCACGCCACCGTCCAGCAAGTGCTTGAGCAGGCGACTGAGGCTTTTCCAGTCAATCTGGTTGTCGGCGGTGTAAGGCGTGGCCACAGGGGGCACGATGCCGTGAAGGAAGGTTTTGGATTTGGACATGGAGTTTGAGGGTATGAATGAAGGAGATAGGGCAGGGATGGCGGTCGCCAATCCCCGTTCGAATGGGTCCGGGTGCGGCTATGTACCCATGAATAGGTTGGGCAGGAACGTGACGATCGGTGGGTACAAGACCATGGCCACCAACACGATCAGCAGGGGTAGTAGCCAGGGCAGGATGGCGACCGCCAGTTTGTGCACCGGATAGTCATGACTCTGCGCGACTACAAACAACACCATGCCCATGGGCGGGGTGATGGTTCCGATCATCAGCGTGAGGATCACCACCACACCGAAGTGCACCGGGTCGATGCCGAACGTGGTCGCAACCGGGATCAGCGAGGGTACTAGCACGAGCAAGAGCGCGAGCAGATCAATGAAGCAGCCCAGCACCAGCAGCAACAGGCAAACCAGCAGCAAGAACACCACCGGTCCGTCGGCCCACGTGGTGAACAGCACCGTCATTTGCGCTGGCGCGTTTTCCATCGCCAGCACCACGCCCATCATGGCCACGCCGCCCAGGTTCCAGGCGATGGCGGACGAGACAATCGTGGTGTCATAGAAGCAGCTCCACAACTTCTTGAACGACATCTGCCGGTAGATCAGGCTGCTCACTAGCAAGGCATAGGCCACGGTCACGGCGGCGGCTTCGGTGGGCGAAAACAGGCCGCTGAAGATGCCACCGATGATGACAACCGGGGTGAGCAGCGCAGGCAAGGAATAGACAAACAGGCGCGCCACTTCACGGGCCGGCGTACGACGCTCCACGGGCAGCGACCGGCGTCCGGCGACAATGTACAGCATCACCATCATGGCGATCGTGCACAACAGCCCGGGGATGATGCCGCCCAGGAACAGCCCGCCGATGGAGGCGCCCGAGATGACACCGTAGATGACCATCGGAATGCTGGGTGGCACCAGCGGCCCCAGCAGCGCGGACACCGCTGTCAGACTTGCAGACAAGTCTTGCGGGTAGCCGGCGTCGTGCATGGCTTTGGCCTCGAGCTTGCCCAGCCCGCCAGCGTCGGCCAGGGCCGAACCGGACATGCCGGAGAAGAACAGGCTGGCCAGGATGTTGACGTGTCCCAAGCCGCCCCGCACATGCCCCACCAGTGAACTGGCAAAACCAAACAGGTGGTTGGTGATGCCCGACACATTGAACAGGTTGGCGGCCAGGATGAACAGTGGAACGGCGATCACCGGAAAGCTGTTGAGGCCATCCACGATGCGCTGCGCCGAGAATCCCAGGCCCGTTCCGGCGTACAGGAAGTAGCCCAGTGAGCTCACCACCATGGACATGCCGATGGGAGTGCCCAGGATGACCAAGAGTAGCCAGCCAGCGATGAATAGAGTGAGAGTCATTGCTTGCTCTGCCTTGTAAACAGTTCACGCAGCAGGCGCACGGCCCACAGCAACATCGCCAGTGGCAGCGCTGCGTAAAGCACCGCGTCGGTCACTGGCAGCGTGACCGATTCGTTATGCCATGTCCGCAGGACGCCGCGCCAGCCCTGCCAACCCAAATAACAGACCACGGCCAGCCCAAGCAGTTGCTGCAGGCGATCACTGACCCGGCGAGCGGCAGGCGGCAAATGGTTGCTGAACACGTCCATGCGCAGGTGCTGCTGGTGGGCCTGTGTGGCCGCGCAACCAATGAGCGCAGCCCAGACCCACAACCAGCGTGTCAGTTCTTCAGTCCAGACCTGCCCGGGCAATACACCCAAGCGGCCCACGATCTGCAAGGCGATGACGAAGGTCAGCACCATCAGCAGGGCTGCGGCGATCCACCCCTCCCAGTACAGAGGGCTGTTGCCCAGCCCCAAGGTGGACCCGTCGTCCGGTCGCTCTTGGGGTTGGGTGCTCATCACTTGGTGGTCACGATCTTCTGGATTTCACCTTTGCCGAATTCGGCTTCCAGCTCGTCGTAGTAGCCCTTCATGGCGGCACGGAACGGCGCGGTGTCTGGCTGGGTGAAGGTGATGCCGCGGGCCTTGAATCCGTCGATCAATGACTTCTCCTTGTCAGCGACCATCTGGCTGGCAAACTTGCCGCCTACCAGCGTCGCTTCGGTGACCCAATTGCGCTGCTCGGGGGTCAACTTGGCCCAGGTTTTCTCGCTCAGCAGCATGGCCGAGCTGGCAATGAAGTGACCGGTCAGTGCGATGTGCTTTTGCACTTCGTACAGCTTGGCTGACTCGATGGTGGGCAACGGGTTCTCTTGTGCGTCGACCTGTTTGGTCTGCAGCGCCAGGTAGACCTCGGCAAAAGCCACAGGGGCAGGGGTTGCGCCGACCGCTTTGGCGTAGGCGATGAGGAACGGCACATTGGGTGTGCGCAGCTTCAGGCCCTTCATGTCGTCAATGCTGTTGATGGGCTTGTTGGCCGTGGTGTGACGGGCGCCTTCGTACCAGACGTCAAGCACGCGGATGCCCTTTTCCTGAAATTTGGCGTCCATCTTCTTGCCGTAAGGACCTTTCACGACGGCCTTCAAATGGTCGTAGTTCGCAATCACATAGGGCGCGCCGATCAGCTTGAGCTCCGGGATGATGTAGCTCATGTCGGGGTAGCCTGCGGAGACGGCGTCGAGTTCACCGGCCTGCACCTGGGCCACCATGGCTTTGAAGTCCCCCAGCTGGGAGTTCGGGAAAATGCGCAGGGTCATGGAACCTTTGGACAGCTCCTCGAGTTTCTTTTTGACCTCCAGCGTGCCCAGGTAGGACGGGTGTGTTTCGGGCAGCTGTGTGCCGATACGCAGCGTGGTTTGGGCCACGGCCATGCTTGTGACAGCCATCGCCAGCGCGCCCATGGCCATCCGGATAACTTGGATCATCTTCATGTGTGTATCTCCAACAGCCCTTGTGGTTTGGTGGTGCCGGGGCCGGGCTGTAAACGATCCCCAGGAGACACCATTTTTTGATGTCCTAATGAGATTGCGTGGTTGGCGCAAACAGTTTTTGATGGATTCCACTGAAGTGGCGCATGTGCGCCGCTGTGAGGGCGGCGCTGTTCTTTTGTTCAATCCGCTCGACGATTTCCAGGTGGTCCCTGGCGGTTTGCAGACCGGAGCTCGGACTGGACTTGGGCAGGGTGTGTGCCATCTTCTGAAACACATTCCAGAAGAGATCTACCAGGCGATCGAGGAAGGGGTTGTGCATGCAAGCGAACATGGTGGCGTGGAACTGGCGATCCTCCTCGGCGAAGGACTCCTGCGCTTGTGCCTTGACCATCATCGTTTCCGCAAGGCTGCGCAACGTCGCCACTTCAGCCTCTGAGATGCATTCTGTGAGCTTGCCGAGCATGCCGACTTCGAGTGCTTCGCGCACCTCCAGCAGCTGGCCGAGCTGCACCCGGTCTGCGAGCATGGAATACGGGAGGTTGTCCACGATGGAGTCAAACGAAAAACTCGCGACATAGACACCCTCACCATGGCGGGACTGCAGCACGCCCACCGACTCCAGCGCCTTGATACCTTCGCGCAGAGAGGGGCGGCTGATCCCCAGCTGCAGAGCCATCGCGGGTTCTGGCGGCAGGGACTGCCCCACCGTGAGACCGTTGGTTTCGATGAAACGCTTGATCTCCTGAGCGGCGAGCTTGTAGGCGGGGATTCGGGTAGATGTTTTCATGCTGTGGGGTCAGTCCTCGATCAACAGTGTATTGTTCTGTATGCGCATTAAGAAGCTGCGGGCCGAGGGTTTGCCGTCCTGCAGCTCTCCGCCGATGATGAGCACGCCGTCGTCCAGCTGGACGTAGGGCGAGTAGCCCATCGGCTCGGGCAGCTTGCCCGCCACGCTCCACTTGCCGTTGGTCTTGGCATAGACCGTGTCACTCCAGGTCTTCTTCAAGCCTTTGTGTGCCCAGAACTGCCCCTTTTCATACTGCGCCGAAGAACCGGGGAAGGTGGCGCCTCCTGCCATGAGCAAAGTGTCTCCGCTGTATCCCGCATACCCGCCGGCGAAGCCGTCTTGTTGCTCCCATGGAATGCCGCCGATGGGTTCTTGACTCCACTGCGCCTGCCCCCCCGCGTTGAGCCAGAACTGGCGCGCATGGCGAGACCGCAGGCCGGGCTTGAGTTCACCCGAGCCCATGTCGAGCCGACCATTCTTGACCGCGACGGCTGCGCCGATGGTGACCGGTCCCGGGTCTTGTGCCAGCGCTTTCCAGCTGAGGTTGGCGGGATCAAACTGCAAGACGGTTGTCATAAAGAAGTAGTCTCTCGCAGGTTTGTCCAGATAGGCGGCTGCGATCTGGGCCTTCTTCTCAGCGTTGCTGCCGGCCCGGACGTTTTCTTCAAAAAAGGTGTCGAAGACGACTTTGCTGACACCGCCCACAAACACGATGGTCTTGTTGTCCAGCGTTGCGGCGCTTGTGGCCAGCAAGCCGAACGGAGCCCGGGTTGGCAACGCTTCCCAGGTGTTGGCTTGGGTGTCGTAGCGGTAGACCGTGTCGTCCACCCGCAGTCCGCCGGGCATGTCGGCCGGCGCGTACTGTCCGCCAAAAATGTAGATGTGGTTCCCCAATGCGACCGCGTTGGGGTTGTCGCGGGGTGCTCCTGGGTAGGGGGCCATCTTCTTCCACTCGCGCTCTTTCGCCTTGATGTCCAGCGCAAACCACGATGTCCCCGCGGAGCCCATGCCCGCGAACACTTGACTTCCGACCCGGGCGCTAGCCCCGAGCTTCAGCGGAACAGGAAAATCGGGCCACTGCTGAGCGGATGCGGACAGGGAGGTAATCAAGGTCAGGGCTCCTGCGATGGCGACAAAGAAAGTGCGGTTCATTGCGTCTCCTACTGAGAAATGGGTGGATGCACGTTGGAGGGCGGTCGTAACCTCTTGCTTTGACGTCAGAGGTCAGACATTTGATGAAATCATAATTTCTTTGGATTTCTATTTGAACTAGGGATAACCCTTGGTAGGTTCTTTTGCATTAGTGAGATCAGGCTGAAAAGTGTTGCGCGATCTGGCTGATGATCAAACGGCCAAACTGTAGAACTGGTTGGCCGCCCACGTGGTTTGGTCGCCGAGGCAGTACTTCTGCCCCTCCCGGATCACTTGCATGATCTCAATCTCGGTGATGATGACTCTGGCGCTCCAGAAAGATTTGAAACCCAGCAGGAGTTTGATGATCCGTTTGATGGCCCGGCGGTCCTACTCATCGATGTTGTTCAAATATTTGGACTGGCGCATGATGATGTCGACGCAGGCGTCCTCCCTGACGCTTTCGATGGCGGCTGTGTTGGCGCCACTCTTGTCGATACTGATCTTCTCTGGCAGATCATGCAGGTTGATGGCGCGCTCCAAGAACCTATGCGCCGCTGCCAAATCCCGCTTGGAAGTAAGCAAGAAATCGACTGTATCTGCAGCGCGATCTACCGCACGGTAGAGATACTTCCACTGGCCATCCATTTTGAAGTAGGTTTCGTCCATCCTCCAGCTTCGACCAAGTGGTTGCTTACGCCGACGGAACACTGCGGCAAGAACCTGGAGTACCTTGAGTGCCCAGGGGCGTACCGTGACGTGATCCACAAAGACACCGCGCTCCTGCATCATCTCCTCGGATAGCGCAAATCAAGCTTGGCCGGGATTGTCGTTTACGCTTAATGCAACAGAACCTGTATGAAGCCCACGACGCCCCGGAGCGCAACCCGCGCACGAAACGCGGTCAGCGCTGGATCGCTGCCCAGACGACTGCGACCGAGGAAGCACTGGCGGGTATCGGCGGTGTGGAAGGAGCCCACTTCGAGATGGAGTCCCTGTACGACCTGTAGCGGTTGATGCTCCGAAGGTTTCTTATGTCGGAAATCCGGTTACGTGCCTAAAGAAGTCCGAGTCCGCGTTTCAACGTGGTAGCAATGATGGCGGCCGGTGCCGGTTTGGCCACATAGTCCACATCAAATCTTTGCAACGCGTCAGTGATCCCGTGAAGACTGGCTTCACCACTCACGACCTTGCCCGTGTACAGCGTAATAGGCACCGTTTTGGACAACTCCCGAATCCGTGCCAAGGCTGGTGCCGCGGTGCTGCCCGGAAGCAACCAATCCAGCACGTAACAATCAAAAGACCGGTCCCGCAAGGCTTCCAGCAACGTGTTGACTGTGTAGAAGGGTGACGCTGCGAACCCCAGCTGGTCCAGCACTTCACACAAAGTGTCACACCCGTCAACGCTGTCATCCAGCACCGCAACCGTGGGTTTCACCACCACGCTTCCTGGCTCCAACACGACACGACGGGCTTCCCGGAATGTGGGCCCCAGAAGATCTTTCGCTTTGCCAACATGCCAGGTATCCACCTGACGTTCTGCAACAAACCCGGAGGCCTTGTCCGCAGTGACTTCGTCGCCCAGCCAGAAACGGCAAGGCAGCCGCTCGGACCCCTGAATCACAACTCCCGTCACATTGCGCGACGATGATGCGCCGGCATCGAGCACATCCGCGATGGAATAGCCAAGGTGTTGGCACAAAGCAGCCATTTCCTCGACATCCCAACTGGAGATGCCCGACAACTTGCGCTTGGCCTGGTGCGTAGTGACCCCCAGAAAACCCGCCACCACGCCCGTGTGTTTGTGGCCCGGATAACCCAATCTGTTCAATAGCGCCTTGATAGACCGAGCGGCCAGGGGCAAGTCCGAAGAAGCCAGTTCCCCGTCGTTGCTGGCTTCGTTGGCGTCAGACGTCATGGCAATTAATACACAAAAAAAGGTTTTGCATCAGGCGAATTCATCCGATAATGAACATATACTGCACGCAATTAGACCAATTCACAAATAATAAATCTGTTATTGAGCATATTGTGTTCAATTGATTAGAAATCCCATCTGATGAAACTACGCCCGTGCAAACTGGGTGCGCCGCTGCTTGTCGCCATCATGCTAACAGGCCCGCATCTGCCAACCTGGGGACAGACCCTGCTGACCGGAGACGCCCGTCTGGCGTGTGAAGCCATTTTGTGTCTGTCCAGTGGTGTCCGGCCCGCTGCCTGTGTGCCTTCCCTTCAAAGGTACTTCGGAATCAGCCTGAGTCGCTGGTCCCGCACGCTCACCGCCCGGGTCAACTTCCTGAATCTGTGCCCAGCCGTGGCCCTGGATCCCAACACGCGGACTCTGGTGCACGACATTGGCAACGGTGCAGGTCGTTGTGATGCCGCCTTTCTGAATGCCACTGGCCTGATCCCGGTGGGTGGACATGACAGCGGCCAATACGTGATCAACAACGTGCTGCCGGCTACGTGCAGCGCGTACACCCAGAACGCCTACACCGACCTTCAATCGGTTGCACCCCGCTATGTGGGTACGCCCGAAGCCAATGGCTATTGGGCGGAGTCCAGCCTGTACACCCAGGCGCTGCTCGACTACAACGCCCAGCTGGCCGCACAGGCTGCGGCTGCGAGGAACTGAGTCCATGGACATGCTGGCGCTGGCGCAACAATGCGCCCCTTCGGTGCATCCGCAAACCATGGCGGCCGTGGTCGGTGTGGAGTCCGGATCCAACCCCTTCGCCATTGGCGTGGTGGGTGGCACGCTGGTTCGACAGCCCAATAATCTGGCCGAAGCCACGGCGACGGCCCAGGCACTGGATCGGGCCGGGTACAACTTCTCTGTGGGAATCGCGCAGGTCAATCGCTACAACCTGGCCAAGTACGGTCTGGACTACGTCACAGCGTTTGATGCCTGTGAGAGTTTGCGGGCGGGTTCCCTGATTCTCAAAGAGTGTTTTGATCGGGCCCGAGTTCGCATCACCGACCAGCAACAGGCCTTGCACGCGGCCTTCAGCTGCTATTACTCGGGCAACTTTGCCACCGGGTTTCGGGCGGATTTCCGGGGTCAACCCAGCTATGTGCAGAAGGTGGTCAGCCGTGCGGGTGGCACGGTGTCCCCTGCCCCATCAATTCAAGCCATTCCTTTGATTCGTTCCGCGCGCAACAAACCAGTCCGTATCAACACCCTGACCCGCACACGCGAATCGCGCGAGACGCCCACTGTCACGGATGTTGAAGGCGATCACACCGTCATGGTGTACCGGTAGGACGGAACCACCGCTATCAGGTTAACAACCCGGCATTGACCTGCCGACCAACGATTTGAACTCGGCGCCATTTGGCAGCCAAACCCCAGCTTTTACTAAAACCAACCCAGGGAGAAACCACACCATGAACCTCATCAATCGCTACCGCCAGATCAAGTTCGCATTGGCGACTAACCACGCAGCCTGTGAGCAGACCAACAGCCGTGCGCTGGTGCTAATCGCCGGCTTGACCGTTACATCGTTTCTGCTCGCGCCAGGTCTGGCGATGGCCACGCCGTGGGATGGTGCCGCCGCATCGGTGCTGGCCATCTTCACGGGTGGTCTGGCCCGAACCATCGCCATCATTGCCGTGATCGCCTGTGGCATCGCCGCCATTGCCGGCAAGTTGTCCTGGGACTGGGCCATCAAGATCATCGTGGGTATCGTGCTGATTTTTGGTGCAACCTCTATCGTCGATTACGTGATCGCTGCGGTCTAGTCGCGATGAGTACTGCTCAAGACTTGCACACCGATGTGTTGTTCGTTGGGTTGACACGGCCGGCCACGTTGTGGGGAATCCCGTTGGTGGCCTTTGTCATCGAGTTCATGACCACGGTGCTGATTTTTTTGGCGGTGGGCAATCCGCTGTACCTGCTGCTCGCAGCACCCATTCACGCCATCCTGTACCTGATCAGTGCCCATGACCCTGGCGTTTTCAGTGCCATCTTCATGTGGATGAAGACCATGGGGCGCTGTCGCAACACCCGGTTCTGGGGATCGGCCAGCTTTTCGCCCACAGCCACTGCCAAGTGGACAGCGTGACCGCGCTTGAGCCCGACACCAACCAAGGAACCCCATGGGTAGCCGCTTCAAATTTGCAGATGCCCTGCGGCTGGAAGAGTCCACAGCCGCCTTCATTCCCTATAGCAGCCAGGTGACCCGCTCCGTCGTCAAGCTGGCCAATGGGGACTACATCCAGACGTTGCGGTTGCAGGGCGCTGCCCACGAAAGTGCGGACGTACTGGACCTCAATGTCTGGCATGACCAGCTCAATGGCTTTTTGCGCAACATTGCCTCGCCCAACGTGGCGGTGTGGTCGCACGTGGTCCGGCGTGAGTACGGTGAGTTTCCAGCGGGTGACTTCGCGCCGGGGTTTTGTCACGACTTCAATACGAAGTACCGCGAGCACATGGCCAGCGAGAGGATGTTGGTCAACGAGCTGTATCTGACGCTCGTTTATCGGCCTGAACCCAACAAGGCCAGTCGACTGTTCGGGGGACTGGGGGTTTTCTGTCAACCCGATGCACCAGAGCGCGAACAACGCCAGACCGACGAACTCGAAGCGATGGCAGATCTTTGCAGTGCGGCCATGGCGGCCCTGGACCGGTACGAGCCCGAGTTGCTGGTCTGTTATGAGCGCAACGGCGTCATGTACTCAGAAATCCTGGAGTTCCTGGCGTTTTTAATCAATGGCGAGTGGCGGCCGTTCCCCTTGCCCCGCTCCGAGATCCGCGAGGTTCTGTCCACGTCGCGGCCCTTCTTTGGCAAGGGTGGCCTGATGTCCTTGAAAGGCCCGACCCACACCCAATACGCGGGCATTGTCACGATCCAGGAATACCCGGCCATGACCTGTCCGGGCATCCTGAACGACCTGCTCAGTCTGCAGTTTGAATTTGTGTTGTCCCAGTCGTTCACGTTCCTGTCCAAACCAGTGGCGGTGGGTCGCATGAAGCGCCAGCAAGCCCGTCTGGTCAATGCTGGCGACGTGGCCATGAGTCAGGTCGAGGACATTGATGACGCCCTCGACGATCTGACTTCCAACCGCTTTGTGATGGGGGCCCACAACCTGGCCCTGGTCATCCGTGCGTCCGAACAGAAGTCCTTGAACGACCACATCAGCGACGCTGGTGCTGCCCTGTCCGACAGTGGCATGAAGTGGGCCCGGGAAGAAGCCGGTGTGGCCGGTGCCTTCTGGTCCCAGCTGCCGGGGAACTTTGCGTACCGGGTGCGGGTAGGCGACATCACCAGCCGCAACTTTGCGGGCTTCAGCAGTTTCCACAACTTTCCAATGGGGCGCATCAAGGGCAACCAGTGGGGCGATGCGGTCACGATGTTCAAGACCTCCTCGGGTGCACCCTTCTACTTCAATTTCCACAAGGGTGAATCCGGTGCCGATGCCCGAAAAGCGGCTCAACTGGACCCCAATCATAAGGACCTGGCCAATACCGTCGTGATCGGCAAGTCCGGGACCGGCAAGACCGTGCTGCAGATGGTCCTGCTGGCCCAGGCCCAGAAATTCCGCCAGCAGGGTGCTGGCAAACAGCTGTCCTGTGTCCTGTTCGACAAGGATCTGGGTGCTTCGGTCGGTGTGCGGGCCATGGGTGGTCGCTACTACCCCCTGAAGAATGGCGTCCCCTCCGGCTTCAACCCGTTTCAGTTGCCGCCCACACCCAACAACCTGGCCTTCCTGGAAGTCCTGGTGCGCCAGCTGGTCCGGCACGAGGGACTGCCCCTTTCACCCCGGCAGGAACGGGACATCGCCAACGCCATCACCGGTGTGATGGGTGCGGCGCAGGACAAGCGGCGGCTGGGTGCCCTGCTGGAGTTTCTCGACCCCACAGAGGACAGTGGCTTGCATATCCGACTGGCCCGCTGGTGCCGGGGTGGTGCTTTGGGCTGGCTGTTTGACAACGCCCAGGACACCCTGCAACTGGATGATTGCCCGGTGGTGGGTTTTGATGTGACGGAGTTTCTGGACAACGACGAGACCCGCACCCCCACCATCCTGTACCTGTTCCACCGGATTGAAAGTCTGATGGATGGTCGGCGCATTCCGATCTTCATGGACGAGTTCTGGAAGCTGCTGGACGATCCGGCGTTCGAAGACCTGGCCAGGAACAAGCTGGTCACGATCCGCAAGCAGGATGGTTTTCTGGTGATGTTCACCCAGTCACCCCAGCAGGTGCTGAAGTCCCCGATTGCCTACGCCATCATCAGCCAGACCGCCACCAAGATCTTCCTGCCCAACCCGGAAGCTGACCATGATGACTACGTCAACGGCTTCAAGCTGACCCAGCGCGAATACGAGATCGTCAAAGGCCTGGGCGAGAAGTCGCGCCAGTTCCTGATCAAGCAGGGATCCAACTCCGTGGTGGCCGAACTAAACCTGCGCGGGTTCGATGACGAACTCGCCGTGCTTTCGGGCAATACCGCCACATCCCAACTTGCCGAGCAACTGGTAGCACAGCTGGGTGACAACCCATCCATCTGGTTGCCTGAATTCCATCGCATTCGTAAAGGAGTATTGACATGACCCGTTTGAAAAGACTCATTGCCACCGTCACCCTGTTCATCGGCGTGGCGAGCACCGCCCACGCTGGTATCCCGGTGATCGACTCGACCAGCATCGCGCAGCAGATTCAGCAAGTGGTGGCCTGGGGCGTGCAGTTTCAGCAGATGCAGCAGCAACTCCAGCGCATGCAGCAACAGTTCGACAGCCTCAATGGTTCGCGCAGCATGGCCAATCTGGTGAACAATCCGGCCTCAAGACAATACCTGCCAGCCGACTACCAGACGATTTTGAACAGTGGGTATGGGAACTCGGCTGCGATCCGAGCGGCTGCCAAAGTACGGGGAATTGAAGACACCCGGATCAACGCGGGCACCGACACAGCCCTCGCCTTCGAAGCCAATGCCACGCAGGCGGCCCTCAATCGAGCCACAGCTGAAGACGGGTATCGAAAAGCCAGCGAGCGATTCGCTGATATCCAGGTGTTACTCAATCGGGTGAACAACGCCCCCGATGCCAAAGACATCGCTGACCTTCAAGGACGCATCCAGGCTGAACAAGTGATGATGCAGAACGAAAACGCGAAGCTCGCGATGCTCGGTCAGGTTGCACAAGCACAGCGCGATTTGGCCGCGCAACGCTCATTGGAAATTCGAATGAAGTCGGTTGCTACGCCAGGCGCCCGGTTTTGACGCTTTGTTTCCCCAATTTGAATCGAATAAGACACGATGAAACGAACACTTCTCGCCCCCTTGATCTCACTGCTGATGCTAGGTTGCAACTCCCGAGTGGAAGACACCACTCAGACGGTCGAATGGTTCTCAAAGAACCCGAACGACCGGAAAGCCATGTTGGCAAAGTGCCGCGACAACCCGGGTGAGCTCAGTGCAACACCCAACTGCGTCAATGCCAGTGTTGCCGAACGATCTGCGGCTACCAAGACCCAGTCATTGCGGTTTTAAAGGCTCTCCATGGCAGCTCCAATTCCCAGTGACTTCCACTTTTATGAAGACCTTTTCACTCGACTGAGTACAGCGCTGACCACCTACGTCGGCGGAACCGCAACGGGCGTTATCGCAGCTATCACACCCGTTGCTACGACGTTGTTGTCTATCTACGTGGTGTTGTGGGGTTGGTCCATGATACGCGGTGTCATCAATGAGCCAGTAACAGACGGAGCGACTCGAATCGTCAAGCTCAGCGTCATCGTAGGCATTGCGTTGGTTCTTGGAAACTACAACATCTTTCTGGCTGACTTTCTGTGGCAAACACCGGATGCCCTGGCCTCGGTCGTGGTGGGAGGAGCCTCGACCCCATTGAATGGCGTGCAATACCTAGATGGCCTGATGTCCAACATGTATGACTATGGCAGTGCCTACTACGAGGCTGCCATCGCTGACACGACACTTGGGATTCCTGATCTTGGGAAGCTGTTCTCAGCCTACTTCGTTTGGGCCGCTGGTGTAGCGCTGACCGCCTATGGCGCTTTCCTTTACTCGCTCGCCAAAGTGAGCTTGGCCATTGTGCTGGGCATTGGCCCCATCTTTGTACTACTAACGATGTTTGAGGCCACCAAACGGTTCTTCGACGCATGGTTGGGACAAGCACTGAATGCCGTCTTTTCGATTGTTCTTACCGCTGCAGTCATCTCTCTGGTTTTGGCCATCGTTCAGGCCTATCTGGGATCACCTGCGGCCGACAGCTACAAGGCGACAACACCCATTGGAGGCGCCATACCTGCTGTTGCGTTTAGCTTGATCGGATTACTTGTGTTGATGCAGATCCCGTCGGTCGCTTCGGCGTTAGGTGGTGGTGTCGCAGTGGGCACCCTTGGCGCGGTTGGCGCTTTGGCTGGGCGAGCCCGCAACACGGCTGGTGCCGGTAAAGACCTATTGACCGGTAAAACCCTCAGCGACTACCGTGGCGCCCGTCGTGTCAAAGCCATGAATGCCCGTTGGGCAGCCAACAACCCCAGTGCAACAGGGCAGGCTGCGCGCAACGTTGCGGGTTCACCTGCGGCCTTGTACCGCAAGGTCACTGGGGGCAACCGGAATCGCGTCACCCGAGGCTGAACCCAAGCCCTATTTCATCTCTTGTTGTTTCCGCAGTTGTGGGAACTACATCCATTCAAGGACTATTCATGAAACTCCTCTTAGGGGCCCTGAGCCTTTGCCTGCTCGTCGCCTGCGGCACACCTCCCAAACCGCCCGTTGTCAAAGGTGACTACCGCCCGGTCAACCGGGTGGAAGTCAGGGCCGTGGCCCCCGTCTCCATTGCCCCCACTACGGAGCCGAATTGAATGAGCGCCACCGTCGTTAAGAAGGACTTTGAGGCGTACTTGCGCGAAGCCCGCTCCTGGGAAACCGACAAACTCCAGCAGCTGGAACGCTCCCGGACCATCGCCTGGCGTGTTGCGGTGGGTTCAGCCGTACTCGCCGTTGCTGCCGTTTTGGGCCTCGCCGCCCTGACCCCACTCAAGCGGGTGGAACCCTTTGTCATTCGCGTTGACAACTCGACCGGCATCGTGGACGTGGTGCAAACGCTCAAGAATGGCAACACCACCTACGACGAAGCCATGAACAAGTACTTCACCCAGTGGTACGTACGGTACCGGGAGGGCTACTCCAGGGAACTGGCGCCCGACTACTACACCAACGTCGGACTGATGTCGGTGGGTCTGGAACAGCAAAAGTACTTTGAGTACTTCAACCCCAAGAACCCGCTGTCGCCACTCAATGTCTTTGGCCCCTATGCCAAGGTCAAGGTGCGCATCCAGAGTACCTCCTTCATCAAGCCCAACGTCGCGTTGGTCCGGTACACCAAGGAAGTGGAACGCGGCTCCGACAAGCCGCAAGTCTCTCACTGGGCTGCCACCATCACCTTCCGTTACTCGGGGTCCCCCATGTCCGAGAAGGACCGTGGCGTCAATCCGTTGGGTTTCCAGGTGATGGAGTACCGCAATGACCCGGATGTGCTGGCCCCGGTGGAATCCGAGGTCGTGAAGCAGGACATGGCGCCACCCGTCCAGACCGGTCCGACCGTTTTTGCTGGTCAGGGCGCACCTGTGCCCGCCATCGTGGCCGCTACGCCAGTGGTGCAGCCATGAGGATCGCGATAAAACGAACGCTGATCACGGCACTGCTGACCATTTGTGTGCCATCCCTGACACTGGCTGAACTCACTCCGTTGCGGGGTGTGGCCGATCCCCGGGTTCGGGTGGTGGACTACAACCCATCCGACGTGGTGCGGATCGCCACCTTCTTCGGGGTTTCCACCCACATCCAGTTTGCCGAGGGTGAAACCATCAAGGATGTGGCCATTGGTGACGAACTGGCCTGGCAGGTTAAACCCAGAGCCAACCACCTGTTCATCAAGCCGCAGACGACGCGAGCAGACACCAATGTGACGGTGGTGACCTCGCGCCGCACCTACCAGTTTGTGTTGATCGTGCAACCGCGCCAGCCCAAAGACCCGTCGGCATGGGCGGACCAGAACCTGATCTATTCCCTGTCCTTCCGTTACCCCGATGACGATGCCGACCGGGAACAGTCCCGCCTCAAGGCCGAAGCTTTGAAACACCGCCTGGGTGACGTCAAGTCCCGTTTGACCGATGTTGGCAAGGGCATCCAGAACTTCGACTACTGGGTGGCCGGCTCGCAGGAAGTCAGTCCCACGGCCGCACGCGACGATGGACGGTTCATCTACCTCACCTTCAGCAACAACCACGACATGCCCGCGGTGTTCGCGGTCACCCGCGACGGCGTGGAAGCCAATGAAGCCCTGATCAACACCCATGTGATCGATGGCCACACCATCGTGGTCCAGAAGCTGGTGTCGGAACTGATGTTGCGCAAGGGCAGCTGGGTCGCTTCGGTCGTCAACCGGTCCTTCAATCTGAATGGCGGCGCCGACAACACCACGGGCACCGTGTCCCCCGATGTGGAACGCATCATCAAGGGAGCCCGCGAATGAGTTTCTTAGACCTGTTCCGGAAGAAACCAACTGTGCCTCCGGCAGACCCCGATTTGCCCCGCATGGAGGTGGAACCAATCGGGTTGGATTCCGATACGCCGTTAACCCAAGAACCCTCGATCCCCGTCCCTGCGTCAGCCAAGGTAGCGCGTGGCTTAAAGGATCAACTCGACAACCCGGAGAACGTCGGTTTGCCCTCGGTCAACCGGCGACGTGGCAACAACAAGCTGGTCACCCTGTTGGGTTTCCTGTTCATCGTGGGTGCCGCGACCGCGCTGATCGTTGCGGTTAACCGTGACAAGACCGTCAAGAAGAAGGTCAATCCGCAGGAACAACGCATTGCCAACAACCTGCCCCCGCTGTTGATCCCGGCGCCACCACCGCCCTTGCCTTCCCTGGCCGCGGCTTCGGCTCCGGCATCCACCAAAGCCGGTGTGGATCAGGTCCCGGCCATTCTGGCCCCGCACGGCGGCTCGACGGCCATACCGGTGCTGGGGAGTCACAAGCCGGCGATGGGCAGCAATGGCAAACCGGTTCTCGACTGGATGGATCGCAAGATGGGTGGCACGCTGCTGGTGGCCACGTCCGCCCCGGGTTCACTGGCACTGTCCCGCTCGACGCCTGTCGAGTCGGACGATCATGCGACGGCATTCCCCGGAGAACCGGGTCGTGCTTCGGGTGCGGGCAACGAGCTGGCTGCCCGGCTGGAGTCCACTTCGACCAAAGGCGTCACAGCAAGCCTGTTGCCCGACCGCAATTTCCTGATCACCAAGGGCACAGCGCTGGACTGTGCACTGGAGACCGCACTGGACAGCACCCTGCCGGGCCTGACGACCTGTCGCCTGACCCGTGACGTGTACTCGGACAACGGCCAGGTGCTGCTGCTGGACCGGGGATCCCAACTGGTGGGGGAGTACCAGGGTGGCGTCAAACAGGGTCAGGTCCGACTGTTCGTGTTGTGGACCCGTGCCAAGACCCCCAAGGGTGTGGTGGTGTCGCTCAACTCACCCGGCACGGATGCGCTCGGGCGCTCGGGTCTGGAAGGCTGGGTGGAAAACCATTTTATGGAGCGGTTTGGCGCAGCGATCCTGATGAGTTTTGTGAAGGACTCGGTGACAGCGATGGCCAACCGCAACACGGGTGGTTCGGGCGGTACGACCAACGTCTATGGCAGTGCCGCATCCGGCGGTGAAAAGATCATCGAAAAAATCCTCGACGCCACGGTCAACATCCCGCCCACCATCGTCAAAAACCAGGGCGACCACATTCAGGTGATGGTGGCCCGCGATCTGGACTTTGCCAGCGTGTACGGTCTTCAGGTCAAACGATGACAGCCACCGTCTCGCAATTCGTCACGCAGTTGGTGACCCAGCTGCCCAAGCCATCACACGCCGAGGCTCAGTCCTCGACGATGCTGGATGAGTACCTGGCACCCTTGCTGCCGTTTCTGCAGGACAGCAGCCTCACGGAGATCTGTGTTAACCGGCCCTTTGAGGTCTGGACCGAAGGGCGTAGCGGTTGGTCACAACACGCTGTGCCCTATTTGAGTTTCGCGCACTGCCGGCAGCTGGCGACCCTGATCGCCAGCTTCAACGGCAAGGCCATCACTTCCGACAAGCCGGTGTTGTCGGCCTCCCTGCCCACGGGTGAACGGGTGCAGGTCCTCATTCCACCAGCTTGCGAGGCCTTCACCGTATCAATCACCGTGCGCAAACCCTCGATCATCGACAAGACCCTGGAAGAACTGGATCGGGAAGGCGCGTTCACCGCCTGTGCCGATGTCAGCGACGACCTGCAACCCTTCGAGCAGGAATTGCTGCGCCTCAAGGAGCAGCGCAGCGTGATGGCCTTCCTGGACCTGGCCGTGCGCCGTCACCGCAACATCCTGATCGTGGGCAAGACCGGTTCTGGCAAGACCACGGTCACCAAAAGCCTGATTCGCAGCATCCCCGCTGTTGAGCGCCTGATCACCATTGAAGACGTGCACGAGCTGGCCCTGAACCACCACGGCAACAAGGTGCACCTGTTCTACGGTCGCGACGACGAGGGCGGCACCCCGGTCACCGCCAAACAGGCGCTGACCGCGTGCCTGCGCATGAAACCGGACCGCATCCTGCTGGCCGAGTTGCGCGGGGATGAAGCCTGGGAGTTCATCAAGTCGGTGAACACCGGCCACCCGGGCTCGATTTCCACCATGCACGCCAATGGCGCCTTTGAAGCCTTTGAGCAGTTGACCGCACTGATCAAGGACAGCCGGGCCGGTGCCCACCTGGACACCGCCTACATCAAGCACCGTCTGTTCACCACGCTGGACATCGTGCTGTTCTACCAGCAGCGCCAGTTGCGCGAGATTTATTATGACCCCGGGTACAAGCGCCAGCAGCTGGGCTAGTGGTTCGGGCGCACTGAAGGGCTCGTCTGGCCCGGCCTGGGCCACGTGGCCTAGCTGGGAACGGTGGCCGCTGTGGGCCAAAGTCAGCCTGATCATCTCGGGGGTGTTGCTCGTCTTTGGCGTCTGGCTCTATCTGGCGGGTGGTATTTTTCTGATGCTGGCCGGCCACCGGTTCCAGGAGGCCCAGCCGCTCACTTGGTACCAGTACGGCTACCACTATGGTTCGGTGCGCGAGGTGCAGCACCGTCTGACGATGGCCGGTGGCCTGTCCTTGACGGTCCTGCTGCTCCCAGCCTTACTTTTCATCGTCCCCGCCCGGCGCAGCCTGTTTGGCGATGCCCGCTTTGCCAGCCGACGCGACATCCGCCGTGCCGGCCTGCTGGGTGAACACGGCATCATCGTGGGGCGCCGGGGACACCGTTACCTGACCTACGACGGACCCCAACACGCCATCATCTCGGCGCCCACCCGCAGTGGCAAGGGGGTCGGGGTTGTGATCCCCAACTTGCTGAACTGGCCCGGCAGTGTCGTGGTGCTGGACATCAAGAAGGAGAACTGGGACATCACCAGTGGTTACCGCCGTCAATGTGGCCAGGACTGTTTTCTGTTCAACCCGGCAGCGAGCGACTACCGCACCCACCGCTACAACCCGCTGGCCTACATCAGCGAGGATCCAAATTTCAGGATCGACGATATCCAGAAAATCGCCAACATGCTGTTTCCGGACCAGACCGGCACCGACGTGATCTGGACCGCGACACCGCGGGGCCTGTTTCTGGGGATCGTGTTGTCCCTGCTGGAGACACCCGGCCAATTGGTGACGCTGGGCCAGGTGTTGCGCGAAACCCTGGCCGATGGCGACGGCTCGGCTTACTTCACCCGCGTCATCCAGCGACAGGCCGCAGCGGGCACACCCTTGTCCGGCGCCTGTGTCCGGGCTTTGAAAGGCTACATCTCCATCGCCTCGGAAAACACCCGGGCCGGTGTCATGACCTCGTTTCGTTCCCGGCTGGAGCTGTGGATGAACCCCCTGGTGGATGCGGCCACCAGCGCCAACGACTTTGACCTGCGCGATGTGCGCAAGCGGCCGCTGTCCATTTATCTGGGCGTGACACCGGACAACCTGGAGCGCATGGCGCCGCTGCTGAATCTGTTTTTTCAGCAACTGATCGATGTGAACACGCGGGAGTTGCCCAACCAGAATCCGGCCTACACCCAGACCTGTCTGTTGCTGATGGATGAGTTCACCGCCATTGGCAAGATTGGCATCCTGTCCAAGGGCATCAGCTACATCGCCGGGTACGGCCTGCGCATGATGCCCATCATCCAGAGTCCGGCCCAGCTGGTCGAGGTCTACGGCAAGGACGCGGCGCAGACTTTCACCACCAACCACGCACTCAACATCATCTACCCGCCCAAGGCCAGCGAAACCCAGACCGCCCGGGATATCTCGGAATGGCTGGGCTATCAGACCGTCAAGGGCCAGTCTGAATCCCGCAGCAAGGTCTGGTTCAGCAAGAAGTCAGCCTCCCTGAGCGTCTCGGACCAGCGCCGGGCGTTGATGCTGCCACAGGAGATCACGGGACTGGGCCAGCAGATGGAACTGGTCGTTATGGAAAACGTGCCGCCCATTTTGGCCAGACGGGTGCGTTACTACCAGGACCCCGCTTTCATGGACCGCCTCAAGGGCGTATCGCCCCAACTGCAGGCACTGGGTGACCGCATGCCCACCAAACAACAGCTGGATCGAGCCATCCACGCAGGCGAACTGCGGGCACCGGTCACACGCATCGATCTGGAGGCCCACCACCGGTTGACCGGAGCGGTGACAGTGGGTGGCGTGGAGAGCCTAGCGGCCGACCCCGCGTCAACACCGGCCGGGGTGGTGCCCGTGATGGAAGAAAGACCGGTGATGCCGGAAGACATCCCGAATCTGGCGAAGCTGGCTTTGTCGAGTTTCGTGGTGGATTTTTCATCAGTGAAGCCGCCCAAGAGAGGCACGCTCGATGTTGAAGCGCTGCACGCCTATGCCGATCACCTGTGTGAACGGGCCGGAATACAAATTTAAGGAGGACCTATGCAAACCAAGACCCAGGAAGAAGGGGACCAAATCAGCCTGCGGGCCATCGAAGACCGCGCGCAACAACGTGACCGCTCAACACCGGAGGTCGATCCCTCGCGGGATCGGGATCTGGTGAAAGCCGATGTGACCGATTTTGAGAAAATCAGGGACCCGGTCTGGCGGGAGGGTGCCGCCGTCCAGATGGTGGACAACGCCCGTCAGTGGCCGGGTTACCGGCAAGCGCTTAGAGCGGAATCCAGCCATGTACGGGAATCCGTGGAGGCCCTGGATCGGGGCCATCAGGACAAGATCATGGCCAAGGAAGACCGCAAGGCGGCCGAGATGAAATCCATGCTGGAGGACATGCAAGCCATCGCCACCAACTGGACTCCAGAACAGGCGAAACAACTGGCGCTACGCGACCTCCAGGCCTACCAAAGCGAGTCGATTGCGTCGGAGCGAGGCTTCAAGCTGAATGACATGGCTTTGTATGCAGGCGCCAATGCGAACTACCGATCCACGCTGGAAACCCAGGCACCCCTGCTCGCGAAAGAGCTGCTGGACCATCGTTCAACCCAGTCGAGTGCCGGGATGTCGCTGGATCCGTCGTCACTGCGCCAGGTGGCGACGGTGCGCGAGCAAGACACCCGACTGGCACGCCAGTCCATGGGCTTGAACACACTGGAACCCCAGACCGACGCGCCACCAGTTGCTGTGAAGGCAACAGCCGCAAACGCCGTGGAGTCCGACGAAGTCTTCACGGCCACCCAACGAGATGCAAGAAGGGATGTGCAGACCATGATCCCTTCGGCCATCGAAAAGCAGTACCTGCGGGTCGGCAACAAGTTCTTTGACCCGAAAAACACCGACGCTGCAGCCTTTGAGGACAAAGGGAACAAGCTGGAAACCCAGTCCAACAGCCACAACGTGGCCGAGACCCTGGTTCATATTGCCCGGGCGCGCGGCTGGGACGAGATCAAGGTATCCGGCTCCGAGACGTTTCGCAAGGAGGTCTGGCTGGAAGCCAACGAACTGGGGATGAGCGTGAAAGGTTACACCCCCCAGGATCAGGACAAGGCCGAACTGGCCCGGCGCGTGCAGGCCCAACCCGCCAACCGGATAGAAGCCAAAGCCAGCCCGACACCCGTTCAGGTGGATCACACCGACCGCACGGCCACCTTCCTGTGGGAGACCCCCGAGACCACGGTCAAGGCACATCCTGAACTAGCCGGGACGGTTGCGGCCTCCATCGCCATCGACCGTCAGGTCAAGGATAGCGAGTTGACGGCTGCTCAGCAATCCATCGTGGCCACCCGGGTCAGGCAGAACATCGTCAACAGCATTGAGCGCGGCGACACTCCGAGCCTCAAGATCTCGGTTCCGGTAGAACCCGCGCGGACGACGAAGCCTGAACGAGAGTACGTGCGTTGATACAACTTCCCGAGATTGGAATTGCCAAGTCCTCGGGACCCCTGCACATCGACAACGGAACGCTGGAGGCCCTGAAATGGCTCGCGCTGGTGTTGATGACAGGGGACCACGTGAACAAGTATGTGTTCGCCGATTCGATTCCCTGCCTGTTCGAGCTGGGACGCATCGCCATGCCGCTGTTCATGTTGGTACTGGCCTACAACCTAGCTCGACCGGGCGCCTATCAGACAGGTGTCCACCGGCGCATGGGGATACGACTGGCGGGATTTGGCGCACTGGCCACGCTGCCCTACATTGCCATCACCGGGGTGCTAGGTGGTTGGTGGCCCCTGAACATGTTGTTCACGATGCTGTTGCTGACATTGATGTGCTGGTTGACCGATCACGGCACCCCCCTCCACTCACTGTTGGCCGTGGTGGCCTTCAGTCTGGGCGGATCGCTGGTCGAATACTGGTGGCCGGGTTTGTTGTTGGGACTGGCTTGCTGGGGGTACTGCAAGCAGGCTTCCAGTTTCCGCCTTATCCTGGTGTTCGTCGCCGCAGGAGCATTGTGGCCGGTTAATCACAACTACTGGGCCATGGCGTTCTTGCCATTTTTGCTGTTGGCGCCCAGAGTTCGACTCACATGCCCCAGGAACCTGCACCTGTTTTACGTGTACTACCCAGCCCATCTCACAGCGTTGTGGGCCTTCATTAGTCTCTCAGCCAATCACGCTTAGAGAAGCTGCCCAACACGTGTTGAGTCTTGGACTAAGACGGACTCATGATGTTGATCGCATCCGAATGTCGGGTGATGATCGCCTGACTCGGGAACCGCAATGAATGACGACGGTATTCCCTGCAACTGCAATGACCTAGTAGGCAGGGTTTACAGTTTATCAACGAGGGACCACTTCACAATAGCTGTATTTATTAGCTTTGTAGATTAATTAGTGCATATAAGTCATATTTATAGCATTTAAAAAAAGAAATTGCTATTGTCATAATGTAGGCCCACAAAACATGGCTTTTTCAGGTAAAAAAACGAGGCCTTAGCCCACGTCAAGTATGCGTGAGTAGCTATTAAACTAGTAGCAACTAGGGATTTAATTTGCGCTTAGCCCAAGTGAGTGTGGCGCTCGGATTTCTGTCCGTTTTCCATCGCTGCCAACCCATGCAAGATGCCGCAGGCATCGACCGCTTGTTCGGTTCGACATCGCTGGCGCAGGGTATTCAATTGCAGCTTGAGCTGAGCCAACTCCTGAATGCGCTCTTCCACATGGGCAATATGCTGATCGAAGACCGCATTGATGGCGCCGCAGCCCTCGGCAGGTTGGACGGCCAGATTGAGCAGCGTGTGAATTTCCCCATGGCTCATGTCCAGTGCGCGGCAGTTTCGAATGAAGCGCAAACGCTCAAGATGTTCGGGGCCGTAAACCCGGAAATTACCCGGCGTGCGTGCCGGTTCAGACAGCAAGCCTTCCTTTTCGTAGTAACGCACCGTTTCAACCGTGCATTGGGCTACCTGTGCCAACTCACCAATTTTCATAAAAACTCCAAAAACCCATTGACTCTATAGTAGCTTTAGGTTGTGTAATCGGTGGAACTTATTTGGAAAGACCCCATGGCAGCCCACCGCCCACGCGACGCTCAAAGTCACGACCATGACCACGACCATTCACATGCAACGGCCCATGCTCATAGTGGAGATACCTGCTGTGCAGCTCCCGCGCTTTCTGCGCCAGTAGCAAGTTGTGCCACGGCGTGTTGTGGCGATGGTGTGGCCCAGCCTCTGGTTCAATTGAATAACCCCAAGGTGCTCAGTGGAGGCATTCAAACGCCCATCCGCATCATGCAGCTGGACTGCCCCACGGAAGAGGCTCTGTTACGCAAGAAGCTGGGTGACATGGCAGGTGTGGCGGGCATGGAGTTCAACCTGATGCAGCGTGTGCTGACGGTGACGCACGACCCCAAGGTCATGGAGTCGATTCTGGAGGCTGTGCGCTCATTGGGCTTCACGCCTGAGATTGCCAGTGATAGATCCGCCCAAGTTGAGCCGACACCAGAGCCCGTCAAGCCCTGGTGGCCGCTCGTGTTGGCTGGCGTCGCAGCCATTGGGTCTGAGGCCGCGCAATGGGTGGGCTTACCCACATGGGTTACCGCCGCGCTGGCCTTGGCGGCTGTCCTGGCATGTGGCGTCACCACATACAAGAAGGGCTGGATTGCGATTCGCAACGGTAACCTGAACATCAATGCCCTGATGAGCATTGCGGTGACGGGCGCGCTCTTGCTGGGCCAGTGGCCGGAGGCGGCCATGGTCATGGTGCTGTTCACCATTGCGGAATTGATAGAAGCCAAGTCGCTTGACCGGGCGCGCAACGCCATCAAGGGCCTGATGCAATTGGCCCCGGAGCGTGCAACTGTCTTGCAGGACAACGGCGCTTGGCGCGAGGTGGCAGCAAAGTCGGTTGCTGTCAATGTGCGTGTGCGTATCAAACCGGGAGAGCGGATTGCACTGGACGGCACCATTGTCAGTGGACGTTCCTCCATCAATCAAGCCCCGATCACGGGCGAAAGCCTGCCAGTGGAGAAGGCCGAGGGCGATGCCGTGTTTGCCGGGACGATTAACGAATCAGGTTCGTTTGAGTACACAGTGACGGCGGCGGCGGGTGACAGCACCTTGGCGCGCATTATTCACGCGGTGGAGGAAGCGCAAAGGGCAAGAGCACCGACACAGCGGTTCGTCGATCAATTCGCCCGCATCTATACCCCGGTGGTGTTTGCCATTGCGTTGGCGGTTGCCATCCTGCCACCGTTACTCTTGGGCGGTGACTGGTTCACTTGGATATACAAAGCCTTGGTTCTTCTGGTAATTGCTTGCCCTTGTGCATTGGTGATCTCTACCCCGGTCACCATCGTCAGTGGTCTTGCGGCGGCAGCGCGCCAAGGCATCCTGGTCAAGGGCGGTGTCTATCTGGAGGAAGGCCGAAAGCTGAAATGGCTGGCGCTGGACAAAACAGGCACTATCACCCACGGCAAGCCTGTGCAAACAGATTTTGTGGTGCTGAATGGCTGGAGTGAGGCGCAAGTTCGCAGTCTGGCAGCCAGTCTGGCCAGTCGCTCGGATCACCCGGTATCACGCGCTTTGACTGACGCGGCCAAGCGTGATGGCATTCCACTGCAAGACGTGCACGGCTTTGAAGCATTGCCCGGGCGAGGCACCAAAGGGATGATGGGCGGCAAGGTGTACCACTTGGGCAACCACCGCCTGATTCATGAGCAAGGTCGCTGCTCCGATGAACTGGAAGCCCGCTTGTCGGCGCTGGAAGAACAGGGCAAGACGGTCATTCTTTTGACCGACGACCAGAGCGTCCATGGCCTGTTCGCTGTAGCGGACACAGTCAAGGACAGCAGCCGCCAAGCGATTGGTGAACTCCACGCATTAGGCATCAAGACGGTCATGCTGACGGGTGACAACGCGCATACGGCCAGGGCCATTGCTTCGCAAGTAGGCATAGACGAAGCTTTGGGCGATTTGCTGCCCGAAGACAAGCTCAAAGCCATCGAGGCCAAGATCGGTAAAGGCGGCAGAAACAGCGAGAACCAAAAAGTCGGCATGGTGGGCGACGGCATCAACGATGCGCCTGCACTGGCGCGCTCGGACATTGGTTTCGCCATGGGTGCTGCGGGTACGGGTACGGCCATCGAGACGGCTGATGTGGCCTTGATGGATGACGACCTGCGCAAGCTGCCCCGCTTTGTGCGCCTGTCGCGCAAGACCCATGCCCTGCTGGTGCAAAACATCGTGCTGGCGCTGGGCATCAAGGCGGTGTTTCTGATCTTGACGCTGACCGGCACAGGCACCATGTGGATGGCCGTGTTTGCCGATGTGGGCGCCAGTTTGCTGGTGGTTGCGAATGGCTTGCGCCTTGTCCGGTTTCGGGGGTAAGGAATGAGCATTCACTTTGGGGCTGTAACGGACGCGCGTTCTGTTTTCGACACATTGCTGCGGCAGTTTCATGCGTCACCACAAACGGATACTGAAGGTGCATGGGACTTGCTTTCCGCAGCCCATATCGTGGGCCAAACCGATTTCCGGATGCATTGCCGGGTTCACTGGGCCATGCTCGCGTTCGCAGCCAAAACCCGTGACGGTGGCGAGGTCTTGGGCCAGCTATTCCGGTTGGGGCTGGTGCCGATAGGTCATTTGTTCCAACGGCTTCCGCTGGGCAATATTGGCCGCGCCAACGTGAGTGCGTTCCAGAGCATGCCCGTTGCCCCCAAGTTGACTGAACTGATAACAATAGCCAAAAGTATGAGTCAAATTGGCCTCTAGCTCTCGTCGAATATGCATGAGAAGCTACTACTTTGATAGCAAAGTATCAATAATCACATTTACATAATTACCTGAAAGTTTTGAATGAAAACACTGCGAATGTCGCTGGTCTGTCTGGTGCTGGTTGTCGAAGCCACCACCGCCTGGGCACAAATCAAGGTAGAAAATGCTTGGGTGCGAGCTACCGTTCCCAAGCAGCAGGCCACCGGTGCATTCATGAAGATCACGTCTGTTGAGGCGGTCAAGCTCATGGCGGTTAACACAACTGTGGCTAAAACCAACGAGATTCACGAAATGAAGATGGAGGGAGACGTGATGAAAATGCGCGCCCACCCCAACGGGCTGGATATCCCGGCCAACACCACGGTAGAACTCAAATCGGGGGGCTACCACCTGATGATGATGGAGCTGGAACTAACCATCAAGGCTGGCGACACGGTGACGCTGCAACTGCAGTTCATCAACGCCAAAGGCAACAAGCAGGTTGTGACTGTGAACGCCAAAGCCAGTTTCAAAGACCCGTATAAGCCATGACGGTTGCTCCATGGCTCGGCTGTTGTCATCCGGGCGGCTGCCTCACAAGCCCTTAGATAAAGTCGCCACTACAATCCTGATATGCGATTTTGGGTGATCACTTTTCTAATGGTGTTGATGCCGTTGCAGTTCTCATGGGCAGCAACAGGTCAGTATTGCCAGCACGAAAAGGATATTTCCTCAAAACACTTGGGGCATCACGTGCATCAGCACCCGGCCCCGGATCGCACGGATTCAAATGGCGATCTGGGTAGCGTTCAGGTGACGGACGCGGATTGTGGAACCTGCCATGCGGGATGCTCTATTGCTCTCCCGAAGTCAGAAGATACCGGCAGCAACCAGTCCAAACTGGTTTTCGCTGCCCACCCAAGAGACCCATCAAATCCGGTTCCTCCGGATATTCCCGACAGGCCTCAGTGGACTGCTCTGGCTTGACCAGGGCATTGATCTTCGCTTAACACGCGTACTCGGAAGCATCGATCCCTGTGAATTGCGTCAGCCCTGGCGGCTGACATGAGCAACACATTTTCGGGATGCACTTCATGCTTTTTTCTTTATGGCGCCGACGCCCGCGAATCCTCTGGATGGCGGCTATCTGCGTTCTGGTGGCTTTTGACCAAGTTTCCAAAGCGTACTTTGCAAGCACGATTACTTTGGGCCATGCGATTCAGGTTACTGATTGGTTCAACCTGGTTCATGCGGTCAACAAAGGAGCGGCTTTTTCATTGTTTGCTGATGCTGGTGGTTGGCAACGTCCGTTCCTGATTGGTGTAAGTCTGCTGGTGATTCTTCCAGTAACAGTCGTCTGCATGTTCAGGCAGGTTGATCCTGTGGAGCGTGGTGTTGGCGGCTTGGTAGTCGCCGGCGGTATGGGTAACCTAATCGACCGGATTCAGACGGGTGGCGTGGTGGACTTTCTTGATCTCCATTGGCGTAGCCTCCACTGGCCAGCATTCAATATGGCTGACGTCTATGTCGTTTCTGCTTTGCTCCTCTGGATTGCGCTGTCATTGAAGGGCACCGTTTTCACAAGTCCATCTGAACTGAAAGCCAAGGTGAAGTCATGAAACCCAGTTGGGGCCTCCTGTTAATTGCCTGGGTGATCGCAGTGGCTGCGACAGCGGGCGCCTTATTCATAGGCGAAGTCATGGGTATGACGCCGTGTTTGCTGTGCTGGTACCAGCGCATTTGCATGTTCCCAATGGCCATCGTACTGGGGATTGCTTGTTATAGCGAAGACCGGCGTGGGGCGATTTATGCACTGCCGCTGGCTATGGGTGGTATTGCCCTCGCGGGCTACCACACGTTGTTGGTGGCAGGTCTCATTCCGAAGGCCTGGATTCCTTGCACTGCAGGCGTGTCCTGCGCCGACCAAAAACTTGAAATCCTTAGCGGTATCCAGATCCCCTGGCTGTCGCTGGCTGCTTTTCTTCTGATTTTCAGTCTTCTAACTATCTACTTGCGAAAGACCGCCAAATGAACTCCAAAAAATTGACTGTCACGATCCTGTTGGGAATCGTCCTCGTTGCCTTTGCTTTCGGTATGTACAACTACCAACGACGTGTACAGAGTTCACAGGAGCAAAAGATCACTCAGCAGGAGGGTCGTCTGGTACGCATGCATTCCCCAGTGCTTGGTCCCCAGAACGCACCAGTGACTATTGTCGAATTCTTTGACCCAGCCTGCGAGACCTGCCGGGCCTTCTACCCCGTTGTCAAAGATTTACTAAAGAAATATCCCGATGACGTCCGGTTGGTACTTCGGTATGCACCGTTTCACCAGGGTTCAGACAAGATTGCGAAACTGCTTGAGGCGGCCAAACGTCAGAACAAATACTGGCCTGTGCTGGAGAGGTTGTTAGCTGAGCAACCTAGCTGGGCTGATCATGGTGCGCCGAACCTGGAGCTGGCCTACAAGGCGGCTGAACAAGCTGGTCTGGATATCCAAAAAGCGTTGATTGATGCGTCAACCCCGGCAGTGGACGGTGTGCTGAAACAAGACATTGAAGACCTCACGGCATTTGAAGTCACCAAGACCCCGACATTTTTTGTCAACGGGCGAGGTCTTTCCAGTTTCGGCCCCGATCAGTTAGCGACCCTTGTGGCTGAAGAAGTGGCCAAAATCAAAAAGTAGATTGAACGCTCACATCATGGTTTCAACACATCTGTCTTACGACAAACAAATTTCCCGACGAAAGCTCATGGCGGTGTCTATTGCAAGCTCATTGCCTCTTATCGCTCTAAGCGGGTGTTCTCCAGAAGCGATTAGCTTCAACAGCATCGACCTGACCGGAGCGGCATACGCCAAAGATTTCAGACTTCAAGATCACAACGGCAACGTCAGAACCTTGTCTGATTTCCGTGAAAAGATCGCGGTCATTTTTTTTGGATTCACGCAGTGTCCTGATGTTTGCCCAACGTCAATGGCAACAATGGCCGAGGTCAAACGTTTATTGGGTTCGAAAGGGAGTTTGCTTCAAGTGCTATTTGTGACGGTAGACCCTGAGCGAGACACTCTGCCAGTACTCAAGGAGTACATGCTGAATTTTGATCCGGCTTTCTTGGCACTTCGTCCTGAACTCGGCGAATTGAAGTCGCTTGCCGAACACTTCAAGGTCTACTACAAAAAGATTGATGGCAAAACGCCGACTTCTTACACCATGGATCACACGGCTGGGAAGTACATTTTCGATGCCAAAGGAAATATTCGCTTGTTCTCCCGATATGGAACTGAGGCAGCGGCAATTGCGCAGGATATACAAAAGCTGCTCTGATTCTCATGTCTCTACATCAAATAGCCAGAGACAGTTCGCCGCTGCCAACCGCAGTTGCCAGCGAGCTTTTTTTGAGAGCTGCTTCCCTTTCTGATTTGCGGTCTCACCGTTCTGTTCGGTCGCTCGTACTAGCAATAGCGCTTTGCTGTTATGCAAGTGTTTCACTAAGTGCTGCTCAAACAACCAAGGCCAATTCACGAGTAGCACAAGCGGGTGAGGGAGTGGCTGAGGCGCGACTGATTGAAATATACCGACAAATTGGAAGTGGAAACGTCCGCGACGCCTTGATCAATGCAGAGCGCTTGGTGACAAAGTACCCTAACTTTCAACTTGCACAGCTCGTTTATGGAGACCTGCTGGCCAGTCAGTCACGCCCAATTCAGGGCTTGGGCGATGTACCCCGTGAGATTGCGCAACACGGGGTTCAAAACCTACTTGCGCTGCGGGCAGAATCGAAGCTGCGCTTGGCGGCAGTGACGGAAAACCCTTCTGCGGATGCCGTGCCTTCCCAATTCGTTTCTCTGTCAAGCAGGAATAGACATGCCATCGCCGTAGACACGGCAAAAGCCCGCCTTTATCTTTTTGAGAACACCCGTGCTGGCACACGCGTTTTGGCCAGTTACTATATTTCTGTGGGCAAAGAGGGGGTAGGCAAGCAAGTGGAAGGCGATCAGCGAACACCATTGGGAATTTACTTCATCACCAGTAATCTGGACCCCAATAGTTTGAAAGATTTGTATGGTTCGGGGGCGTTGCCAATCAATTATCCGAACGTACTTGACCTGCGCCGTGGGAAGACGGGTAGCGGGATTTGGCTGCATGGAACCCCGTCAAATCAATTTACAAGGGCACCTCAGGCCACGGATGGTTGCGTAGCGGTAGCCAATCCGGATTTGGAAAGAATCCTTAGAACGGTGGAGATACGGACCACCCCGGTTCTGATCGGGGAAAATTTTAAATGGGTCCAATCATCCAACATGGTCGAGCAGAAGCAATTTTTTACCGAAAGATTGCAAATGTGGGCTAAAACAAAAAGAAGCGGACGCGAAATTGAGTTGCTACGTTTTTACGCAAATGACTTTAAAACCGACGGAAAGGACTTGGGTAATTTCAGTCTCAATCTGGCTTCAGAATTGAAAAGGCTGCGCGGCAGACCCACACTCCTAAAAGATGTTTCACTCATTCGCTGGACAGACGATGCCGACACTCTGGTTGCCACCTTTGGCGAAATAGTGCAAGGCGAGAAAGTTGGACGCACCGTTCGTCAGTATTGGCAAAAACGCGCGAATGGCTGGCAGATTATTTATGAAGGGGAGGTCTGATCTAAACTGCCCGGCTCCCAGTCTGATGTACCAATCCCAACTTTCTGAAGTCCGTCACTATGGAGAACGTCGGAAACGAAGAGGTGCAGATACAGCGAAGAACTATCATTGAGTACTTCAAACAGGCCGATACGGTCATTCAGGTGGTTTCTATCTATAGGGCTAGCGTAATCACCTGGTATGACTGGTGTTTGCTCTAGAATCCAACAATGAGCAACGGAAAACACAGTCATGCATGGACAGTAGCAATTGTGGCTGTATGTCTGCTGTTCACTCAACTTGCGACTGCTGCCTATGTTTGCCCACGTTTGGGCAACGCCTCAAATCCAGTTGTAAACGAGGTCGTGACGACCATGGTCGACTGCGATTCCATGCCGAATGGTCAATTGGATATGGATCAGCCGGGACTGTGCAAAGCACACTGTCAGACTGTTCAACAGTCACATGAATCCAAGAATAAATTCAATGTGGAATCGCCGACATTGGACGTTTTATGGACAATGGTTTGGATTTTTCAATCCGTGTCGGAGCTCAGTACGTCATACTGTTTTCAAATCTCGACTGCGGTGCGACCTCCCGGAAGCCCTTCGCTTTATCTCGTCAACCAAGTCTTCCGTCTATAGCCTGACCTAGCTTCTCGCTAGGCTCGGGTTCGTTCGTCACACACTGACCAACGCCTTGAGCGTTCCCTTCTTTGTGATGTTCGTGGAGGACTTTTATGGTCTCTATTTTTACGCGCAGCACGCTAGCCGTTTTGCTGGCTGCGCCCGCTGTGCTTTTCGCGGTGGAATCACCACCCCTGACTTTGGCTGGTGCGGTACAACTGGCCGTTTCTCAATCCCGCCTTGTTGACGCTGGTAACCTGCAAGCTAGTAGCTCCCGTGAAATGGCGGTGGCAGCAAGTCAGTTGCCCGATCCAGTATTGAAACTCGGCATCAACAATCTGCCCATCAACGGCGAAGATCGTTTCAGTTTGACGCGGGATTTCATGACCATGCGTTCGGTCGGTGTGATGCAAGAGTTCACCCGTGAAGACAAGCGCCGTGCGCGAACTTTGCGCTTTGAGAGGGAAGCCGAAACAGCGGAAGCCAATCGTTCCTTAAATTCAATAAGCATACGACGCAGCACCGCTCTAGCTTGGCTAGATCGATACTACCAAGAACGCATGGTGGAACTGCTGGTACGCCAACGCAACGAGGCAAAGCTACAAATCGAAGCGGCTGATGCCGCGTACCGGATTGGTCGCGGTACACAAAGCGACGTATTTGCCGCCCGTTCTGCCGTGGCTCAGATTGAAGACCGCATCGCCATGTCTGAGCGCCAAGTGAATACCGCCAAGTCGCAGTTGGCCCGATGGGTGGGCGTAGCAGCGGAGCAAAGTTTAAGTGGACTACCCACGGTTGATTTTGTCCCGTTGCAAGAAGCTCATTTGGAGACCCAGCTACAACACCACCCGCAGATCGCCATGATGGCAAAGCAAGAAGAAATGGCGTTGGCCGACGTAACACTGGCACAGGCCAATAAAAAAGCCGATTGGAGCGCAGAAGTGATGTTCAGCCAGCGAGGTCCCGCCTACTCGAACATGATTTCGATCAATGTGTCGGTGCCCTTGCAGTGGGATCAAAAGAACCGACAAGACCGTGAACTTGCAGCCAAGCAAGCAACCGCTCTTCAGCTACGCGCCGAACGTGAGGACGCGGTACTCGCTCATGTCGCGGAGGTACGTGCCATGTTGCAGGAATGGCATGGCAATCGCGCAAGGCTTAAATGGTATGACCAATCCATCATACCGCTCACCATGGAGCGCACGCAGGCTGCTACCGTGGCTTACCGAGGCGCCTCTACAGCGAATGGAACCTTGAATGCCGTCTTAGATGCCAGACGCGCAGAGATTGAGGCACGCATGGAGCGCCTGCGGCTGGAAATGGAAACGGCGCGTCAGTGGGCGCAACTGAATTACCTCACCGACCTTACATCTGCTGGAGCACAACCATGAAAAGACAACAACTACTGGGTGGCTTGGTGATTGTGGGTCTCATCGCTGGTTCTGGTTTCGGTATTTATCGAGTTGGAATGCAGCGCGGAATGACGATGGCGAGCAGTGCTTCAAACACCACCACAAGCGATGTTCCTGCGCAAGCTGGAGCCATTCCCCAAAGTGTTGCCGAAGGCGAAGATGCCACACGCCGCCACATCACGGCAGGCATCAAAGCCGGTGATGTCGATCCAGCCACCGGACGCAAGGTACTGTACTACCACGACCCCATGGTGCCGGGCAACAAGTTCGACAAGCCCGCCAAGTCCCCCTTCATGGACATGATGCTGGTGCCAGTGTATGCCGATGGGGATGGGGGCAGTGACGGCAGCAAGGTCACGGTCAGCCCGCGCATCCAGCAAAACCTGGGGGTGCGGACTGCCGAAGTCACCGAGGGCGTGTTGTCGCCGCAGGTCTCTGCCGTAGGCAACATCGCTTTCAATGAACGCGACCAGGCCTTTGTGCAGGCCCGTGCCACCGGCTACATCGAACGCCTGCATGTTCGCGCCACCCTGGACCGGGTGAGCAAGGGCCAAGCTTTGGCCGAACTCTATGTGCCCGACTGGATTGCCGCACAGGAGGAATTTCTATCGGTCCGGCGCATGCAAGGCACAGACCTGGCAGCGTTGGTTGACGGTGCCCGCCAGCGCATGCGCCAGGTGGGTATGAGCGAAGAACAAGTTCGACTGGTAGAGAGCAGCGGTAAGACCCAAGCCCGCATCACACTGGTCGCCCCGATAGGCGGCGTGGTGGTCGAACTAATGGCCCGTGAAGGAATGACGGTGATGCCGGGTGCCACGCTGTTCCGCATCAACGGCCTGGGCAGCGTATGGGCCAACGCTGAAGTGCCTGAAAGTCAAGCGGCCTTGGTTCGCCCCGGCACCAAGGTGCAAGCCAATAGCGCTGCCGCACCCGGCACCACCTTGCGTGGCACGGTACAGGCTCTTTTGCCGGAGGTGAATGCCGCCACCCGCACCCTCAAAGCCCGTGTGGAGCTGCCCAACCCCGGCAATGTGCTGGTGCCAGGCATGTTCGTGAACATGCAGTTCATGGACATGCGGGCCGAAAAATCCCTGTTGATCCCCACGGAGGCCGTCATCCAGACCGGCAAGCGCGTGGTGGTCATGCTGGCCGAGGACAAAGGCAAGTTCCGCCCGGTCGAGGTGGAAACCGGCATCGAGAGCAATGGCCAAACCTCTATCTTGCGTGGTCTGAAAGCCGGGCAGCGCGTGGTGGTGTCGTCGCAGTTCCTGATTGACTCGGAAGCCAGTTTGAAGGGGGTAGAAGCTCGCCTCAACGACGAGCCCAAGCCAACCGCAGCCAACACCGCGCCCCGCCATGACGGCGAAGCTAGGATTGCGGCCATTGGCAAAGACAGCATCACGCTTGTGCATGGGCCGGTTCCGTCGCTCAAATGGGGTGCGATGACCATGGACTTCAAACTGCCCGCAAGTGGCACGCCGCGCAATCTGGAGCCGGGCGACAAGGTGAACTTCGAGTTCTACATGGATGCGGAAGGTCTGCCGCAAATCACCCGAATCAGCGCCATGACACCCGAGCCCAAAACGGCCACAGTCAAACCAGCCGGGAGCAAGCCATGATTGCCAAGCTCATCCGCTGGTCTATCGGCAACCGCTTTCTGGTGTTGCTGGCGACCTTGATCGTTGCAGCCTGGGGTGTCTATGCCGTGATGCGCACGCCGCTGGATGCCTTGCCCGACTTGTCGGACGTGCAAGTCATCATCCGCACCAGCTATCCTGGCCAGGCACCACGCATCGTCGAGAACCAGATCACCTATCCACTGACCACCACCATGCTGTCGGTGCCGGGAGCCAAGACGGTGCGCGGGTATTCCTTCTTTGGCGACTCGTTCGTCTATGTGCTGTTTGAAGACGGTACGGACTTGTACTGGGCACGCTCCCGCGTGTTGGAGTACCTGAACCAGGTGCAATCGCGCCTGCCCCCCGGTGCCAAAGCCACGTTGGGGCCGGATGCCACCGGCGTTGGCTGGATCTACCAATATTCGCTGGTGGACCGCTCGGGAACACAGGATGCGTCCCAACTGCGGGCACTGCAAGACTGGTTCCTCAAGTACGAACTCAAAACCGTGCCGAACGTGGCGGAGGTGGCCTCGGTCGGAGGCATGGTGCGCCAGTACCAGATCGTGCTGCAACCGGACAAACTGGCGGCTTACGGCATTCCGCATAGCAAGGTGGCTGAAGCCATTCAGAAGGGCAACCAGGAAGCCGGCGGTTCGGTACTGGAGCTGGGCGAAGCCGAATACATGGTGCGGGCCAGCGGATACTTGCAATCGCTAGACGACTTCCGCAAGGTGCCCCTGATGACAACGTCGACTGGCGTGTCCGTCCGTTTGGGCGACGTGGCCCGCATCCAACTCGGGCCAGAGATGCGCCGGGGCATTGGTGAACTCGATGGCGAAGGCGAAGCCGCAGGTGGCGTGATCGTGATGCGCTCCGGCAAAAACGCGCTGGAGACCATTGCTGCCGTCAAGGCCAAGCTCAAGAGCCTGCAATCCAGCCTGCCCAAAGGGGTGGAGATTGTGCCCGTCTACGACCGATCCGGCTTGATCGAACGGGCAGTAGAGAACCTGGGCCACAAGCTGCTGGAAGAGTTTGCGGTGGTGGCCGTCGTCTGCTTCATCTTTTTGTTCCACCTGCGTTCGGCCTTGGTCGCCATCGTGTCCTTGCCGCTGGGCATTCTGGCGGCGTTCATCGTCATGCATTACCAGGGCGTGAACGCCAACATCATGTCGCTGGGCGGTATTGCGATTGCCATTGGCGCCATGGTGGATGCCGCCGTGGTGATGATCGAAAACGCCCACAAGCATCTGGAGTATTGGAGCCATGAGCACCCGGACCAAACGCTCCAGGGCGATGCCCGCTGGCGGGTGATTGGAGAATCTGCCGCCGAGGTAGGTCCCGCGCTGTTCTTCTCGCTGTTGATCATCACGCTGTCCTTCATTCCAGTGTTCACGCTGGAGGCGCAGGAGGGACGCCTGTTCTCGCCGCTGGCGTTTACCAAGACCTACGCCATGGCGGCGGCAGCGGCGTTGTCGGTCACGCTGATTCCGGTGTTGATGGGCTACCTGATCCGAGGCCGTATCCCTGATGAGAAGGCCAACCCGCTGAACCGTTTTTTGATTGCTGTGTATCGCCCACTGTTGAACGTGGTGCTGGCGTGGCCCAAGGCCACGCTGGCTGTCGCGGCGCTGCTGCTCGGCTTGAGCCTGTGGCCCTTGCAGCACATCGGCGGTGAATTCATGCCTCGCCTGGACGAGGGTGACTTGCTCTACATGCCCTCCGCGCTGCCAGGCTTGTCAGCAGGCAAAGCCAGCGAATTGCTGCAACAGACCGACCGCCTTATCAAAACCGTGCCCGAGGTGTTGAGCGTCTACGGCAAAGCAGGCCGAGCAGAGACTGCCACCGACCCCGCACCAATGGAGATGTTCGAGACCACCATCCAATTCAAACCCAAAGACCAATGGCGGCCCGGCATGACGCAGGACAAGCTGGTGGACGAGCTGGACCGCATCGTCAAGGTGCCCGGCCTAGCCAACATCTGGGTGCCGCCGATCCGCAACCGCATCGACATGCTGGCCACCGGCATCAAGAGCCCGGTGGGGGTCAAAGTTGCTGGGACCGACCTTGCCATCATAGACCGCCTCACCGGCGAGATCGAAAAAGCACTCAAAGACGTGCCCGGTGTCAGCAGCGCGCTGGCTGAACGCTTGACGGGCGGACGCTATGTGGACGTGAACATCAACCGTGATGCCGCCGCCCGCTTTGGCATGAACATCGCCGATGTGCAGTCCGTCATCACCTCGGCCGTGGGGGGCGACAACATCGGCGAGACGGTGGAGGGCTTGCAACGCTTCCCCATCAACATGCGCTATCCCCGTGAGATCCGCGATTCGCTGGAAAAGCTTCGCGTACTGCCCATCATCACAGAGCGAGGCCAGCGGCTGGTGTTGTCCGACGTGGCCGACATCCGTATCACCGACGGCCCACCCATGCTGCGTAGCGAGAACGCCCGTCTGTCCGGTTGGGTGTATGTGGACATTCGCGGGCGCGACTTGCGCTCTGCGGTGCAGGGCATGCAAAAGGCCGTCGCAGCGCAAGTGGCCTTGCCTGAGGGCTACTCGGTGTCCTGGTCGGGGCAGTTCGAGTTCCTGGAGCGCGCCACGGCCAAGCTCAAGGTGGTGGTACCGTTCACGCTGCTCATCATCTTTGTGCTGTTGTACCTGACGTTTCAGCGGTTTGACGAGGCCCTGCTCATCATGGCCACGTTGCCCTTTGCGCTCGTGGGAGGCATCTGGCTGCTGTACCTGCTGGGCTATAACCTGTCAGTGGCCGGTGCCGTGGGCTTCATTGCGCTGGCGGGGGTATCGGCAGAGTTCGGGGTCATCATGCTGCTGTACCTCAAACATGCGTGGGATGATCGCATCGCACAGGGTAAAAACAGCACAGAAGACCTGCTCGATGCCATTCGCGAAGGGGCGGTGCTGCGGGTACGGCCCAAGGCCATGACAGTTGCCGTCATCCTGGCGGGCCTATTCCCCATCATGTGGGGGACGGGCACCGGCTCCGAGGTGATGCAACGCATTGCTGCGCCCATGGTGGGCGGGATGATCACGGCGCCGCTGTTGTCCATGTTTGTCGTGCCCGCGGCGTACTTGCTGATGCGCCGCCGCCAAAGAAAACAGGGAGGTGAACACCCGTAGATCGCAGCCTCTCATTTTTAACCCCATACTGCGACTTGAATTCTGCGGGTGAAGGTAACGCGTACCTCCATGCCGGCGAGCGTCGGTTTCGCTCAAACCATTTCAACCAAGGAAAATCAAATGAAAAAGTTCTCATACTTTGCACTCGTTATCGCATTGCTGTTGCCCGCTACAGCAGTCTTGGCCCAGCAAAAAATGGGGGATATGAAACCCATGGACTCAGACATGAAGTCGTCAGCTAAAGCCAAAGCAATTCACAAGGCCACGGGCGTGGCTAAGAGGGTCGATCCCAAAACGGGCGTCGTCACACTCGCCAATGAGGCGGTCAACAGCATGAACTGGCCTCCGATAACCATGGGGTTCATGGTCAATGACAAGATGCTGCTCGACAAGATGCCCGTGGCAAGAAGGTGAACTTCGAGTTTATCCAGGATGCGAAGGGATATGTCGTCACGTCGGTTAAGTAGGCGTTTCGGCCCTCAACTCTCTCTAGGCCAGTAGAGAGAGTTGAGGTATTTTTCGCAGGATGTTGATATGTCATCAATTGCCATCAGACATTCTGAACGCTCAATCCGGATAGGCTTGGCCGATATCGCAGCTCCTATGCCCCTGCGCAGCACCCACGCTGCTGCTGGATCGGTGGGCATGGCACCGAGCCGAACGAGCAGAAGACACAACAATCGCCCGACTTCGGGTGCAACAGCACCTCACAGCTCGGGCACTCGTAGAAGAACTGGCAGGTGTTTGTAAGCATGGATTCCTCATGAGCGTGGCCGCAGTGCGGGCAGGTCAGTACGGATTTGAGAATGACGGCGCTCATCGTGGTGTTACTTTTGAACAGTGGATAGATAGCCTGCGTTCGTCGTCGCCTTGGTCAACGCTTCCGATGGAGCCAAGTCGGCGTCATAGGTGACAGTGGCCGTCTTCTTGTCGAAATTGACCTTGACCGCGCTGACGCCAGGTACCTTTTCAAGGGACTTTTTGACCGTGATCGGACAAAGTTCGCAGGTCATGTTCTGAACGACCAGTGTGACGGTTTGCGGGGAGGCAGCCAGTACTGTGAGCGGCCCGGCAACCCATAGGGCCATCAGCAGTTTGCGCATGAGAGTTTCCTTTCAGTAAAATAAGGGGGCCAGTGACGGCAGGGTCAACAGGCCAAGCAATAGCGCGGCAACAATCCAGAACGTCAGACGCTGCTTCTGGCTTGTGCGTGAATCGGCGCACCGTGTGCCGGGCGTGCAAACTTGCGGCACCAGATAGAGCCTGCGGAAGGCCAAGCCAACAAACAACAGGGTCAAGCCGATGAAAATCGGACGGTACGGTTCCATGACCGTTAGGCTCCCGACCCAGGTGCCGCCAACGCCCAGTGCCAGCAGCACGAGCGGCCCGATGCAGCACACCGACGCGCCAATGGCGGCCAATACGCCCGCGATCAGTGAGCTCTTTCCAGTGAGTTGTGCCATGTTGATTTCCTTGAACTTGTTTGTCCACGTGCTACTCTAATTTCCGTACCTAAGTACGGAGTCAAGAGGAATGTGATGGCTACAAGAATGACGATTGGCAAAATGGCGGACGCTTCCGGGGTGAATATCGAGACAATCCGCTACTACCAGCGGCGTGGTTTGCTGATCGAGCCACCGAAACCCCTGGAAGGCTATCGGCACTATGAGCCAGAGCAGGCCAAACGGGTGCGCTTCATCAAACGTGCGCAAGCGCTAGGCTTTACGCTGGACGAGGTGGGCGCGCTGTTGACTTTGGACACGGGCTGCGCCTGTGACGAAACACGGACGCTGGCCGTGCGCAAGCTGAGTCTGATTGAGCAAAAGATAACTGATCTTGCCGCCATACGGAAGGCGCTGGGTGGATTGGTGAATCAGTGTGATGCAGGCGACGGCCACGCGTCCTGTCCGATCATTGACGTATTGGCGAGTGATTAAAACTGGTTCCAGACGCTGTGCAACCGACTTCTGATATTTTGTCTGGTCGTCTTCTGAAAAAGACAAAATGCATCTTTATTGAGTTCAGTTTATACATGTTCGTTCGGTGTACCCAGGAATCGAGACTTTGTTGAAAGATGAAGTTTGGCGCGGGATTACCTAGGTGTTTCGATCCAGCCCCAGGAATTCGTATTTTGCTTTCAGAGCACGCAGGTATTGCGTTTGATCGTGTTCTGACTGAGTGCCATGGCGAGCATAGTTGGCCATGACCGGGGCGGTGAAATATTTAACTGCAACTACGTCGGTAGACGGGTCCTGCGGCATCAGTATCTGGTCTCTAAACAACGCCACAATATCCAGCCACATAAACGGCGTGTTTTTGAGCCGCGAGTAGTAGAGGTTGTAGCCGTCGATATAGATAATTGTTCTTTTCGGCACAATTCGGACCCGCAAATGAAAAGACCACCTTACGGTGGCCTTTTCGCCTTAAGCCTGAGCCAACTGAATGACACCGCGAAGGGATGGTGAGTCAATCATAGCGAATCGACTAGAAAGATGCAAAACGAGTCCGTGTTGCGTGGCAACACCGTCGTCTTGCAGGCTTAACGTCCGGGTGAAGTGTCACGTTTATACCGATCTATTCGTGCTTATACGGTCAATACCGTATAAAAGCTTATAACTCCAGTCGTCCAGATGCCCGTCCTGCAGGGGCACCCTTACTACCGTTCAAGGTCGCCTTTTCCGTCCGGTCCATTTGGTGGGTCGCTATTTTTGCTCAATCCTTCGCGAGATTGATTTCTTGCTTGCGGAGCGCTCCCTAACGAGACTCCTGGCGACTTCGTGAACCGGTGGACCAATTCAGCCTTGATCTGCTGGTTCTCTGTTTCGACTAAAGGCATCGCCATCACGAAGGATTTGATTCGCAGCGCAAGATCCTGACGCTCCTCAAACTGAACCAGGTGACCTTGCGTGGTATTACCGTGTCGATCCAGTTCTCGAGCAGCTGCCAGCCAGGCATTTCGAATCTCACGCTGCTTCACAGCAATAGCCCGTTCCCAAGGCTTGGGAGTCACCGGAACCCCCTGAATCTCATGGCTGAGGTCGCGTGCCGCTTCCGCCTCCCTACCCTGTTTGGCGATGGAAGTCCGTGGTGGATGTGTCTTGTCACCGGTGACGATGTGCTGGATCACGCTGCGCTCGGCCTTTTTCACGATACCCCGACTCTTTCGGGGAGTGGCCGTGGCATCCACCCCGATGTCCCGGAGCTTTTCGGCAAATGTCTCTCTCCAATGCTGCAGGTCAGCCCGACCTGGGTTCAGACGGGTTTCATCAAAGCCCAAACACTTGACCGACAGGTGGACGTGCGGCTGTTTGCTATCTTTGTCGTTGCCGGGGTGATGCAGGGCCATCACGTATTCGTGGTTGTGACCGTACAGTTCTTTGGCGAATGCTCTGGCTGCCCCGCGTACCGCTTCGGGATCAGTGGTCTCGGGCATCGACAGCACCAGATGCATGGTGTCCCGCTGGTTCTTGTGGCGTTTGGTGTTGCCCAAATCCGCCTCCCAGTCCTTGAAGTACTCCCGGACCTTGGCCTGCGTGTCAAAGACTTCTCCCCGGTCGTTCTCCAGTTCCAGCTTGCCGTTACGGGCGATGTAGTCCAGGTGGGAGCGAACATGGGAGCCGCCCTTGCCGAAACCGGTGATTTTCACCATCACCTCGGACGAGCTGGCGGCGTTACGGGCAGTCAGACGGCTGGCGATGGCCCGAAAGTTTCGAGTGGTGTTGGCTTTGCGCCGCACCGAGGGTTCGAGCGCCTTACGCAGTTCAGCTTCAATCAGGCTCATGGTTCATCCCCCAGGCTTGTCGGCTGGCCCGCACCAGACGGCGGATCTCGGACCGGTTCGACGTGACAGCTGCACTCAGTTCGGTCAACGCCTCCAGATGGACCTTTTCGACCTCCAGACCCGATGCATTCAAGGCCCGAGCCACCTGGCTGAGGTTGCGCCCGACCGCCGCCAACTCCCGGTTGCTGGCCAGCAAGGCTTCGACTTCGACATCCGTCATCACAGGTTGTGCCGTCAGGTTGGACTGCACCAATGCAGCGACCCACCGGCTGGGGGCCATGCCCTGGGTTCGGGCGCGATCCTTGGCACCGTCTATTACGAAGCCAGGCATCCGCACCGTCATGCGGTCGAGGTCTGCGTTGGACTCATCTGGCTGGATGGGCGCAACTCCTTGCGATGGTTGGGCTGATGCCTGCTGGGTCGCGGCGACCACCAGAGAGCGCAACTGTTCGGATTCGGACAGGCCCCGCTTGACGCACAGGTCTTTGAAATCCTGCTTCGTGGTGTCTTCCACGATGGTTTTAAGAACCGGCATGCGAGGACTGTTCTTTAGCGGTTTCGGGACACCGGATCGCAGGGCTTGTACCGACCAGCGGCGCAAACGCATATCCTGCCCTAGTTTTCATCCCCCTTCTCCCAGGACGTCCTGTCGATCCGGAAAGATGCATGTCGGGTGCAGTTGGGTTCACTTGGGATTCATGAAAGCGGCAGTTTGGTTCACTGAGGGTGCAATTTCGGTTCATTGGGAGCCTTTTGAATGTATTAATGAACTATGTATGTTCATATGTCATTCTATAATCACAATAAACAGGCATGTATGAACTATTTATGTTCACCATTTGTCTGACGAATTGCTCCCGTTCCGCTCAACCGTTCCACCTTAAAACCTCTCCAAACCATGCTTTTGGACAACACCGTCATCCACCAACAACTGCAAACCGCAGCCGCCCAGGATCCCACCCGGAGTCAAACGGCCCGGCTTCTGGACTACCTGGACAGTATTGAAACTGCCCTGAACTCCGGGGTATCCCGGGCCTCGGTGATCCAGATCCTGTCGGCCAATGGCTTCGAGATCACCCTGAATTCCTTTGCATCCGCCCTGCGTCGGGTTCGGCAGCGGCGCGCCAGGATGGGTTTGCACAACTCACGATCCGTTCAGTCGTCGCGCAAAACACTGGCCCATCCTTCGGTTGAGTCTGCTGTGCCATGCCATGTTGAACCAGATGCTTCGTCATCTCCAGTCAGTGTCAGCTCCCACAACCCCTCCGATCTGAACAAGATCTTCAGCCAGAAGCCCGATCTCGGTGCTCTGGCCAAACTCGCAAAGAACAAACCCACATGAAAGTCGCGGTACTCAACTTCTCAGGGAACGTGGGTAAAACCACAGTGGCCGCTCACTTACTCAAACCCCGCATGGGAGACGCTCCGGTGTATTCCATCGAGTCGATCAACGCCGGCGCCGATGCCGATGGCCTCGATGTTGAAAAAATGAAGGGCAAGAAGTTCGGCCAACTGGTGGATGAGTTGATGACACTGGATGCGGCCATCATCGATGTGGGTGCTTCCAACGTGGAGGACTTCCTGAAGCTGATGCAGCAGTACGACGGCTCCCATGAAGAATTCGATGTCTTCATCATCCCGGTCGTCAAGGAAAAGAAAGTTCAGGCCGACACGGTGAACACCATCCGGGCCCTGCAGCAATTGGGTATCCCTAAAAAGAAGATTCGCATGGTGTTCAACAAGCTGGATACCGATGAGTCGGTCATCGATGAGTTTGCTCCCCTGTTTGGCCTGGCCGAATCGGAGAAGTCGTTCACCATTCGTCAGGAGGCGGTGATTTACGCCAACGAAGTGTTTGAGCTGTTGAAAACCGTGGGCAAGTCGCTGGGCGACATCAGTACCGACACCACGGATTACCGGGCCCGGATTCGCGATACGACGGATCTGTTTGATCGGGAGGCCAGCATCCGCATGGTGTCCCTGAAACGCCTGGCGGTCACCGCGAACAAGAATCTGGACGACGTGTTCAAGGCCTTGTTCGGCAAAGTGGTTCCGTGAGTGTTGCATCGCCGCGCACGGCACGGGATGCCTTGCTGGCCGAGATACTGGATGAAGTGGATTCGCTGCACCGTCAGGTTCTGGCCCTACCCGACTCACTGGTCGCGATGGAGGTCAAACTGGCCCAGACGGTCACTGTGCTGGATCAGGCGGCCGACAATTTCAGGATGGCGGTGACAGCTTTCAGCGAGCAAGCGAAGGTGGATTTGTTGGAGTTTCATGAGCGCAAGACGCAGCAGGCTTCCAATCTCATTCTTGGCCAACAACAACGGGCTATCAGCGAGTTGGTCAGTTCTGTCCTTGCTTCTCGAATTGAAAACTCTACCCAGCAGATTGACAGTCTAACCACCGACAAGACGAATCAACGCTATAAACCTCCTTGGATCCGGTTCGCCGAAATCACGACGATTGCATTAATAGCATCTACTGTGACAACAGGCTTGCTGGTGTTGGCACTCAAGCTATAGTCACGCGAATTTTGCAGGGATGCCGATGTCAGGTTGCTTGGCGGCCCTCCATTCCGTTGCCAACCTATTGGCTTCCATGATCTGCTGTTCGGTCATTCGCAGCGATAACCTGTCGCAGCTATCTGCAGCCTGCCTGTCCCCGCTCTGCGCGCTGAGAGAGAACCACATCAGTGCCTGTATGGCGTCCTGCGTTACGCCGAGTCCTTTGATGTAACCCACGGCAAGATTGAACTGTGCGATGGAATCACCTTGTTCTGCGGCCAACTGGTACCACTTCACGGCTTCCGAATGGTCTTTTGGAACTCCGATCCCCTTGCAATACATGCTGCCAAGGTTCACCTGTGCACGGATGTGTCCGTGTGATGCCGCCAGTTTGTACCATTTGACCGTCTGGGAATAGTCGTGGGGAACACCCCGGCCCTGGGCAGACCGAACGCCCAGGTTGTATTGCCCTTGTGCGACGGCCAGCCGGTACCATTTCAGCGCTTCGTGATCGTTCTTCGCAACACCAAAACCATGCTGATACAAGTAACCCAGGTTGAGCTGTGCCCTGGCATCGCCTTTTTTTGCAGCCGATAGGTACCACTGCACGGTCTGAGCTGACATCTCCCCGATGCCGCGAATTCTGACATCGCCGTGACCCTGCTTTGGTCGGGGTTGTCTCTCTAATGCTTTGGCACCCCAAGCCAATTTGCGCAATGTGAGCGCGAGAGACGTCTTTCCAGACGGGGATTCTTGGGCATCAATTAGTGGGTTGATGGTGGAAGACATTGTTTGGGGGATCAATTTTTAGCAACTGTTTCAACTCTAGGTGGCGACCGATGAAACGTCGATTCCGCCCAGACAGAACAACCAGAAAACATGACTTAATAGACAACCCACTTGTGCACGATGTCACGGCAAGAGCTTGAAACATGTCAGCTTGATTCACCTATCGGCAGAAATCTGACTATCTTGAATTCAGCGGCCCCGCCCTGAAGTTCTCTCGATTTTTATTCGAGTTGGACTGACCACAGTTTGCGTTTCTCAAGCAGAGACAGATGTCGGCTTCAGACGCCTCGCCGAGATCGCTTCGCATTGTGTGATTAGGCTGTGTCGACCCCTATGCACACCACCGAACTATGGGCAGATGGGAATTGGGCCGCTGCAAATCAACAATGCGAAACTGACGTTCCATTTTCAAAACAGACTAACCTTGCGGATATCTGGATTGCCGACGGAAACGGGCTTTCGGATAAAAGTCGTTCGACATCGGGGATGTTCAAATCGCAACTCAACAGCGAAAATTGCTCACGCGACGAGTCAAGTTCAATACTTACAACTTACGTGGTTTGGTGCAATTTTTTGAGGCAAATCATTCAAACGTGCAAGCAGAAATGCTAGCTCCTTTAAAAAACTTTACTACTTTTATCGCAGGTTTTGCGGTATACATTACGTCACTACGTTCGGCCACAAAATAGGGCATCTGCCGCGAGGCAAACACCCTTTGTGCTGCAAGCGTAATGAGACGGCTATTTCAATGCTTCGATGCCGGCGCCGAAGTTGATATGGAATGCTGCTCCATCCATGACAAGGGCGGGCACGGACTTGACACCGGCAGACTCCGCTTCTTTCAGACGCGATTTTTCCCTGCCAAGATGGATAATTTCAACGTCATATTTCGCAGGGTCAAGTGCATTGGCTACGTTCTGTTCAGCGGCAACGCATACGGGGCAGCCAGCGTGGTAGAAAATGGCTTTGGTTTTCATAACTGTTCTCCTGGGTTTGTTAGTGCCAACGGCACATCTACATACTAGGAACAACGCCAGCCTACGCATAGAAGGCACTTCCTGGTGTCCAGGTAACTTTTTGGTGTAACTTGTGGAAAACAGAGGAAATAAAAAAATGTCACCACCGGTGAAGTCTGCCTATTCGCAACTCGAAGATGTGGTCGGTTGCAAGTGGTCTGTCTCGGTTCTGCGTGCCGTCTCCGACGGTATTTCGCGCCCTGGCGCCTTGGAACGTTACGTACAAGGTATTTCGACAAAGGTTTTGTCTGAACGGCTGCGCAAGCTGACCACTTATGGTTTGCTAGCAAAGCATGTTTATGCAGAGGTGCCACCCCGGACTGAGTATTCGCTGACCCAGAATGGCCGGAAGCTAGTTGGCATTATTGATCAGCTAAAGTATTTGGATGACGAAATTAGAAATGCCGAACAAGACGCTCCAGCCGACGCTAAAAAACGCCGCCGTTAAGCTTGAACGTTGAACGACTGCTTTCGGGTGAACTGAACGACTGCAATGTGTCTTAGTAAATGCTTTATTGTTTAAAGCAGGAGGCAGCATGGAACAAATTTCAACGCATAAAGCTAGCATACATTGAGGTCGGCAACTGGCGCCATTCCGAAAGCTCGTTTCATCCAGTTGACGAATCGCTACCTCCCAAACAGAAATGCCCATCTCTTGCCCGGGGAATGATCAGATCCCCGGAGGCCGACACCACCAGTGGTTTGGGTTGGAGGTACTGATTCATGGCTAGGTAGAGCACACCCATGACTACCAGCCAAAAGACCAGGATGCCAAAAGGACCCCGTTTGAGACCACGGGTCAGGCCATTGCCATTGGGGTGAGCATTCGATTGGCAGCCGCCCTCATGAGCCGCTTTTTTTCCCTTTTTGGGCGTCGCGCCACCAATCCCTGTCCTGCACACCCATGTCTGATTCCTTCGTTGTCTGACCATCCTGTTTCAAGCGAGTGGACCACAACTTGAAACCGCCAATCTTCCCTGCTTCATGAAATCCACATGGATTCCAGAGTTGTGGATAGCACGCGACTGATCAGTGGCATAAATGACGCAAAACAGTCCGTCTTCATGGTTCAGGGCTTGAGACGGGCCCGCCTTCCATTACAGTCACTTCATAAATAGAAGTTCATGGAGGAATGAGATGAAGTGGTTGTTCATTCTGGCCAGCCTGCTGCCGTTGGGCGCCAGTGCCGGGTCCATCTATCTGTGCAAGGCGTATGCGGGTGGCACCTTTTGGGCCAGCAACCATTGCAACCAGCACAACGCCTTGATTGAGCGCATCGCCAACGTGCCGGATGGTCTTCCGTTCGACCAGCAGGTCAACATTGCCAATCAGCAGCGTCAATCGGCCGCCAGCACAACCACCAATACGGTGACCATCGATACCACGACCGTGACCAACAACAACTCCGCGGCCGGTCACCTTGCTGAGTGCAAGGCCCTGGACGCATCCATCACTCAATACGACGCCATGGCCCGGCAACCCCAGACCGGGCAGATGCAAGACTGGATTACTGGCGAAAAGAAGAAAGCGCGAGACCGTCAGTTCAGGATCCATTGCTGATCCCGCTGCAGGGTGCCGAGCACCGTGCAGGAGCCCTGGGGATAAGCCATGAGGCAAAGGGGGGTCAAGTCTGACGGTGACGCGGTTGGTCCCGCACTGGAGCGTTCCGGCAACTTTGGGCTTGACGCCCCTTTTTGAGCGGCACCGCTGGCCACACGAGGACAGCCAGATTTTCACCGCTATCAGGCCCGCTCTTCCAAAAGTTGGTATGTCCTGACCACAGCCACGGTATCAACAGGGATGGGGCCGGGGCCGGCGAGTGCCTGTGAGGTCATCGTAAAACGTCACCAGGCTATCCAGAACGGCCAGTTGTCCCCGAACACTGACCACCAGTCCCCGGCGGTCGCCCCGTTGCGTACGTCCCTCTTCCCATGCCAGAGATTGGGACTCATCGCTGTACGTGGGTCCTCGCCAGTCATCCAAGGCACAGAAACGCCAGGCATCACAGCTTCTGAAATCCCGGCTGTACAGTCCCCCGGTATTCACATACTGGCGACCTTCATGAGTGAACACGCGGACTTTAGCCACCCCGGCTCCCGCGTCACTCAATGCCTGCGCACAGCAATGATCCGCAAACAGGTCGTCGTGCACCCGATACATAGGGACGTCGTCCAGATAACTTTTTCGGAAGAAGGGGTCCCGTGTTGGCCGGAAGGAAACACGCACAACACCGTCGTACCACTGAGATACCACCAGCGTACCGACATCCAGCCGGTGCAAGCCGGTCTCAACCCGGAAACGCGATACCCGCCGCTTGTAGTCATGCCCCGGTGAATCCCAATCACCATCAATCATGCTGTTGCATCCCACCATGAACTGATCGAACAATATCGCGTCCGGTTCGATTTGTGACTGCAACAAGCCATAGGGACCACGAGGGTTCCAGCAACTCAGTTTCTCGGCATGGTCCGCTCGCGCTGCTTGCAGACCCAGCGCAAACATCTGGCGCTGGGTCCAGTTCAAGTCTTCCAGTCTTGCTTCCGCGACTTCAAAAATCCGGGCGTACTCCTCCCTCGTGAATTTTGGGGTGTGCCAGGTTCCGGCTGGTTGCTCGGCAAACTGGGGATGGATGTCGAGCGGGAAATCAAACCCAGACTGTGTAGGGGTGTTCATGGTGCGTGTTCTCAATTTCCGACGGGCACTTAGTTTTGCGCACGTCGCGACAAAAGGGTAGTCAGCGTGCAGGGCTGAAAGTGCAGGTTCAGTTCAGCACCATTGCGCGTGATCTCTTCAATCGAGAGGTATCCCAGTTCGGAGCAGTCTTCATCGCCGTTCAGAACCACATACCCAAAGGCCTGCTGCACGCCGCCGTCGACGTCCTTCTCCAGGATGTACCAGTCGCTGCCTCCCAGGAAATAGTGCAAATGCACCGTTGCCTGCATCATCAAACCATCCTGTTCATAAGTCTTGGGCATGGCTGTGATGCGCGTACCCAGATCAATGAACAACTGCATGAAGTACTCTTTCTCCTCACCGCGGCAACCGGCTGCCATGGTGTTCAACTGGGCTCGCGCCAGGAAGGGTCGTACCACGCTGATAGCCGCTGTAGCTCGGGTTTTGAGGGACTGGAGGTCGCAAATTCCGTTTGATTCCAATCTCGCATTGCTTGCGTCCCCTGCCCCCACCCCGGTCATCGCATTGCAAGATTCAGAGCCGGTTGTGGAAGTTGTTGGGTTTGCCGTGGTCATGAGTAAGTTCTCCTGGTTGGGTTAAAAAGGCCATCGCCTCGCTGAGTTCTTTCGCCGTATCCAGGGGGCATGACGGTCAACCAAGGCACAGGCTCCTGGTGACACGCGCGCTCTAGCGCCGTGACTGCAGGTCCGGTGATGAACGGGAGCGTGGAATAAACAGGGTGTGCCTGTCGCGTGACACGCAGTGACTGGCGTCAGGTGCGCCCGGCTTTATGCCGCGAAAGCCCGGGCAGCTGTGCCGACTTGATCTACAGTGCAACCCGGTGAAAGAACTCTGCGTGCGTGGCCGCCCGGGCAGGAAGAAGAATCACGACGACCCCGGCAAACCGGATCAGTCCCCGATTCACCGAAGTGGGACTCCAATCAACGCACAGCGGTCCCAGCCCATGGCGCAGGCTGTCGCAGGGCGACAGATATCAATGAATCCAGGATTCAGATGAATGAGCAGGGCAAGCACTGCCGTGCGTGGCTTTTGGGGGATCAGCCCTGCGGCGAAGGGGGGTCCGGCTGGCAGTGACGTGGTTGGTCCCGCACGGGAGCGTTCCGGCAACGATAGGGTGGATGCCCCTTGATGAGCACCGGCAAGGGTGGCCTGTAAGGTGATCAGCGGATCAGGCGCGCCCGTAATGGGCATCCCGCTTGAGCACCTGCTCAAGGCCACTAGCTTACTTTGAACTGATTACCGCAAGTCATACCAGACCCCACGCCCGCTCCCATGTCGATTGAGACTGCCGCGCTCAACCAAGCTACGGAAATGCTGCTTTAAAGTGTGACGGCTGGCCCCGGTCAGCCTGATGGTGTCACCAATGGTCACACGTCCGTGTTCGCGGGCGAACTCGATAATCTGTAGCGACAGCTCCGGCATCGCCGCCAATACGATCTTCTCGCGCTCGA